>ENA-OQLI01000258-OQLI01000258.1-human-gut-metagenome-genome-assembly--contig:-NODE-258-length-75651-cov-8.924541_pt1 | contig 75651 bp, 79 predicted proteins | sample MGYA00242805_ERZ504812 | MGnify/ENA primary metagenome ERZ504812 (study PRJEB26092, sample SAMD00036430) | human gut metagenome | host: Homo sapiens | study: EMG produced TPA metagenomics assembly of... | reverse complement strand
ACTGCACATGCCATTCAATGATTTCAATAGGCCTTTCTAAGATAATCTCAAGAAACTGAGTCAGACACTCCTTATCCTTGAAGACAATCCTCATGAAATCATCATCAATCACCTTGAGTCTGGAAATAGCATCCAGATATTCAGTATTCCTTTCACATACGAACACATCGTCAACCTCCTCTATTAAGATATAGAGAATCTTAAGCAGAGATATTATCTATAAACAATATACCACAACAATTGCTTAAAGTAAACATTCAAAAAGATTCCCTTACTTATATATTCATTATTTCTTTGCTATTTTTCTTCTATTATTTATAAAAAAGTGAATTTTATTTAATTGACATGTGATTCTAGTTAAAACTAAAAAAAGACTGTAACAAAATCATTATTTCATTACAGCCATCGTATAACTCTTTATTTTATAACTTTGAATTCATTTGAACTTATCTTTTCAATATGACTATTAAAGAATTCCTCCATGACTTGAATCATGTAATAAGTATCTTTAATACCTGCAGTCTCATATGAAGAATGCATTGCTAGTTGTGGTAAACCAATATCAACACTATTCATTGAAACTTGTGCCATAGCAATATTTCCTAACGTGCTTCCCCCTACTACATCAGAACGATTTGAGAAGAATTGAACTGGAACATTTGCTTTTTCACATAACCCTTTAAATATTGCAATACTCACTGCATCACTTGTGTATTTTTGTCCAGCATGTGATTTAATCACAACACCTTCATTCATATATACACAATTTTGCACATCAGTTTTTTCAGGATGATTTGGATGAACCGCATGGGCATTATCAGCACTCAGCATAAAACTTGATGCCAGTGCACGATAGAAATCTTCATCTGTTTTTCCTAATGATTTATTCAAACGATAAAGTGTGTCATATAGGAATGTAGATCCTGCTCCTTGTTTTGTTCCAGAACCAACTTCTTCATTATCAAAACACGCTATAACATTAATGGATTTTTCATTATTTCCTTTTAAAAATCCTTGTAAAGATGTATATGCACATTGTAAGTCATCTAATTGTGGTGATGAAATAAACTCTTCATGAGCACCCCAAACAGAAGGCTGCATTCGATTATATAAATATAAATCACTTCCATAAATATCTTCAACCTTGACATTTAAATACTCAGCAATTAATTTCTTGAAATCACCTGCTTTTGTTTCACTGCCACCAAACAAAGGAAGCATATCAACTTGCTTATTGTATGTCACTCCATCATTTGCATTGCGATTCATATGAATTGCAACATTGGGAATTAAAACCAAATCTCTATCAATATTTATCAATTGACTCTTATAACAATCTTGATCACGTACCAAAACTCGTCCAGCTATAGATAATGGTCTATCTAACCATGTTGAACAAAGCATACCACCATAACCTTCAGTATTTAACTGTGTATATTTTCCTCTCACTTCTATTTCAGCATTTTCTTTCATTTTAAATGTTGGTGAATCACTATGAGAAGCAGCTACATTAAAACTATAACAATCTAAATCCTCACCTAAATGAAATGCCATCATACTAGATTGATTTCTTGTTATAAAATAGCGCCCCCCTGGTACAATAGACCAGCTCTCATTTTCTAATAATTCCTGATATCCATTGGCTTTTAATATTTGACTCATTTGTTCAATTGCATGAAATGCAGTTGGACTCTTTTTGATAAATGATACCAGTTCTTCAGATATTTCTTTATACATTCATTTCTACCTCCATATATATCTGTCATTATATCATATCTTATGTACCTTTGCGAAAAATATCAATCACTTTCTCATCCACTCACAAAAGTTAATTGCTTTTTTATATCATGATGTGTAGAATAGAACCATTGAAAGGATGATATAATGAAATCTCAAAAACAATTATTACCATATATACTCACCTTTATAATGGTTTGTCTAATGGTTGGAGTCTCTCAATGGTTAAATGAACCTGAAATCATTTTTCCAGAAATTACAGCTTTAACAATAGGTTCGTGGTTAGCACCCAAACAAGTCTGGAAAACTTCACCAATAAAACTTATTTTATTAATTCTGATTTATGCAATTCTTGGAGTACTCATGGTCAGATATATAGATATTTTTCTTGAACTGAAAATTATTGTTGCTTTTACTATATGCTCAGTTGGTCTGCTTATATCAAAAACAACATTTGCACCACTCATCTCAGCATGTATTCTCCCCATTCTCATGGGCACTGAGTCATGGATTTATCCTATTGCTGCAACATTTATGACAATAATTATTGTTATTGTTCAAAAATTTTTACAAGATTATGAGTATTCCCATATCTATCAATACCAACCTGTTGAGTTTGATTATCACCATGAATTATGGTTGTTTTTAAAAAGACTTCTTGTTGTTATTGGTCTTGCTGTTGTCGCTACACGTCTAGAAATCCGTTTATTAATTGCTCCTCCCCTTATTGTTGCCTTTTTTGAGCTCAGTGGAAATCATAAAAAATTACGTAGTCAAGCCCCTCGTCTCTATGGCTTAACAATATTTATCGCATTTATCAGTGCTTATGCAAGATACTTTTTCACACTCCAATATCAAATTCCTTTAATAATAACAGTTGCCCTTATAACTCTTATTTTACTTTTAATCATATATTCATTGAAAATCTTCTTTCCGCCTATAGGTGCAATTGCCATTTTACCAATGATTTTATCTCCTGATTTATTAATCATTTATCCATTCCTTATTGCTATGGGATTTGCATTACTTATTCTCTTTGCTTTTTTAATATCTAAAGAAAACAGTTCTATATATGAAAAGACATAGTTTTTATAGACTATGTCTTTTGTGTTTATTGGAGGTGCTTATAGTTTTATTCTGCTTTAACAATTGTTAAAATCATTGTTTTTCGATCAAACTTGTATTCTTTTTCAGCAAGCGGGACAAGTAAACTTGAATCCCATTGATCTGTTTCAAATTCGACCTCATCGGGTATTGCAGTATAATGAATGTTATATTTTCCTGCAGGAAGAGTAGCTAAAGTTGCAGCATCATCTTTCCCTTTACATCTTAATGAGCATTCAGTTCTTCCACCATGTGATTGAAACATATATTCATCATCAATAGAGAAATCAACATGATATCCTTCAGTTACTGAAATATTCTTGAGTAGATCTGGTATCTCACCTTCTACCATCGTTATATTTTGCAATCCAGTCATATGTGGGGCAGTTTCATAATAAGCTTTTGCAGCAGCCTTTTGACTAGCATTCTGTCCATAATATACGTAATCAATATCAAATTCTGTTCCTGCCAATCCAGTTCCTACGTCACCTGGCCAATTTCCACCCATTGCAAGATTCATTTGAATATATTGTGGTCTATTCAAAGCCTTTTGTGCAATTGGTAAATGACTATAATCTACAGACTGAACAATTTCATCATCAACATACCATTCAATCTTATTAGGTGACCAGTCTATTCCAAAAACATGATATTCATTATTAAAATTTTCACCAATTGTATATGCTGTTCCAGCTAATTTTGTTTCTGTAACACGATTATTATCAGTATGAGCAGTTTGATAAACTGTACGATTTCCATAACTATTATCACCTGCTTGTCCTATCAGTTCCATAATATCAATCTCACCACATCTTGCCCAACCATAACCTTGTTGAGAGTTAATATCACCATCTAAAACAAAATCAGAACCTAATGTCCAAAATGCTGGAAATACTCCCTGTCCTTTTGGTAATTTTGCTTTCATTTCAATTCTTCCATAAAGAAATTCTTTTTTTCCATGAGTTCTAACACTCCCTGAATTATAAATAACTTTACGGTTACCTCTTGGATTTATGTATTGATCTTCCACAGGTCTATCAGTTGCCTTTAAAACCAATTTCCCATTTTCTAAATAAACATTTTCCTTATCATTCACATAATGTTCTTGTTCAACACCACGGACACAGCCTAACTCATACCCCCACTGTGTTGTATCAAGCTCATGACCATTAAAATCATCAGCCCAGACAATATCATACTGTTGGGCAGCTGAAGGATTCTTTTCAACCAAAGACACATCATCTACATAGACCTGTCCTCGATAAATCGCATCACTCGTATTGTCTGTCCATTTCATAGCACATATTGCTATTTCTGAATAATTTCCAGTATTAAAGATTAACTCAATATCCTGATATTGCCATGCCTGTTCTGGTGTACATGTCACCACAACTTCAGCATTGTTAATCAGTGTTGAGACATCAGGGGTTTTCACATTGAAAAAAGCAGAAGCTTCAGATGATGCTAATAATATTTTTGCTTTGGCTACATATTCAGTATTTGGTTTGACCTGAATAACTTGATAGACACAGGCATTATTTGTATTGGCTGGTAATAATCCACACCATAATCCTGTAGCAGCACATTCTGGATAATCAGTAAAAGTCCCTTGTCCTGTTGTTTTCCAATGCTGTCGACCATTTTCAAATGAACTATCAATAATGAGATTTTGGTTTTTATCACGATTCAATTCAATTAAATCATACTCTGTATCAACACTTTGCGCATGAGCTGTTGTTGCTAAACCTATTCCCAAACTACAAACTAAAGCACCAACAAGACATGTTTTCAATACTTTTTGTTTTCCCATAATATTTATCCTTTCTTTTTTCTATTTATGAAACCGTTGAAATTGCACCTCCAAAATGTTAACGCTTTCACAAAAATATTATATATATCATTCATAACAACATTCAATCTCAACGCCAAAATATCTCTCATTATTCAACAAAACCATCAATACAACGTGTCGAATAAGCATAGAAAAAATCAAAAAAAAAACTATTATCGTTCTCTTTGTCGAATATCATCGATTTTTTAATATATTCATTGCTTCTTCTTGAGATAAGAAATATAGATCTCTCATTCCTAAATGATCTTCAGAAGAAACCAAATCATGAAACTGTAAATCTTCTAAAATATAAAATGCTTTTTCTTGACTATAGTGAAAATGATCAACCAATAAAGATGTTGAAGCATATCCCTCATCCAATAATAAATCAATAATATGCTGATAAGGATGTTCCTTCATCTTTTCATGATTTTTATGAAAAAAAGAACGAGTATTGGCTTTATGTTTCAACGAATTCAAATATTGACCATCCCATAACTCAACCTGATTCGTATGGGCCAAAGCAATAGCTTGAGCAGTAAAACGGTGATTCGTTACAACAACAGCACAATCACATTCATAATATTGACATCCTGAATAAGCTTGTTGAACAGCTGCAACACCAACAGGCTTTGCATATTTTTTACATTGAATAGCATAACTTTCTCCTTGATATTTACCCAAAATATCAACACCATAATCACCACTTCTTTTTGTTAATTCAAGTGATTTAAAACCATTGCGTTTGAGGATTTCTTTCACATACTCTTCAAATTCCTCACCACTCATTCTTTCATCAAAATCAGGAATCCAGCCAAAAATCCAACCAAACAGCATTTTAAGTATCCATTTTATAAAACATAAAATATATTTGATAAGTAAAAAAGGAATTTTAAGTATAAAAATAATACACTTTTTCATAACAATCCCTCCAATCTTACTTATTATATCATAATATCATATTTACAAAAGTCAAAGTCATGATAAAATAGAGAAAGTAAAGGAGAACGATTATGCTTATAACTGCTTCACATATAACGAAATATAATAATTTAAAATGTATTGTTGATGATGTTTCTTTCACTATCAATGAGCAAGATAAGATTGCTTTAATTGGTGTCAATGGCACAGGGAAATCTACGCTTCTTAAAATGATTTCTGATAGAGAGAATTATCAAGGTGATATCTTAAAAAAGAAAGATATTCAAATCAGTTATCTTTCACAAAATCCTCATTTTCAAGATGATTATTCTGTTTTAAAACAAGTCTATGAATATGTTGGTCATGATATTCCAGATTATGAAGTCAAAGCGATTCTCAATAAATTTGGTATTACAAATTATGAACAGCGTATAAAAGAATTATCTGGTGGTCAACAAAAAAGGGTTGCTCTTGCAATTACATTATTAAAACCATGTGATTTATTATTATTAGATGAACCAACTAATCATTTAGACAATGAAATGATTGAGTATTTAGAAAGATATTTAATAAAATTTAATAAAGCAATTTTTATGGTGACACATGATCGTTATTTCTTAGAAAGAATTACAAATAAGATATTTGAACTCGATCGTACAAAAATCTATGAATATGAAGCCAATTACTCACATTTCTTAGAACTCAAAGCCCAAAGAGAAGAAATTGCTTTATCAACGCAAAGAAAAAGAAAACTCTTTTTAAAGAAAGAATTAGAATGGGTTCGTGCTGGTGTCCAAGCACGTTCTACAAAAAGTAAAGATCGTTTGCAAAGATTTGAAGAATTAAATAATCAAAAGGATATAGAGAAAATTCAAAATGTTGAGATGCTAAGTGTCTCATCTCGACTAGGGAAAAAAACAATTGAATTAGAAGATGTTTCCATGTCTTATGATCATCTCTTATTTGAACCATTCTCTTATCACTTTAAAAGAAATGATCGGGTTGGTATATTAGGGAAAAATGGTTGTGGAAAATCTACGCTTCTCAATATCATTGCAGGTATTATTAAACCAACATATGGACAAGTTATTATTGGTGATACAATTAAGATTGGATATTTCAAGCAAGGTCATGGTGATATGGATCCATCTATGCGTGTCATTGATTATATCAAAGAGACAGCTAATGTTTTAAAGACAAGTGATGGTCAATTAAGTGCCAAACAAATGTGTGAAAAATTTCTTTTTGAATCTGACATGCAATATACACCCATAGAAAGATTATCGGGTGGTGAAAAGCGTCGTTTATATTTATTAAAGATCTTAATGAGTGCACCAAATGTTTTACTCTTAGATGAACCAACGAATGATTTAGATATTATGACATTACAGATATTAGAAGATTATTTAGATCATTTTAATGGTATTATATTAACTGTTTCACATGATCGCTACTTTTTAGATCGTATTTGTGATGAGCTCTTTGTCTTTAAAGATCAAAAGATAACTTATCATATAGGAGGCTATAGTGAATATATCGACTTAGAAAGTTCTTCCAAAAAAACCAAAGTCACAACTTCTCAAGCTCCTAGGGAAAGAAAAAAGAAAATTAAACTTTCTTATAAAGAAAAACAGGAATTAGATACACTTGAACAACTTGTCCCTCAATTAGAACAACAAATCAAAGATATTGATAAAAAAATGGATGGAGTGATCGAATTTGATATCATCCAAGCTATGCTCAAAGAACGTGATAGTCTCTCACTTCAGCTTGAAGAATCTGAAATGAGATGGATGGAACTTCTAGAAAAACAAGAACAGAATGAAAAATAACATGATCATACATGTTATTTTTTAATAATATTCAATTTACCAGGTTCAACAGTGCCCATTCTTGTATGAAAATCAACCTCTTTAAGAAATTGAAAACCACATTTTTCATTAACTCTTCTTGACTTATTATTTTTATTGAAATAGCCACATAAGAGATAATCATAATGAAGTTGCTTAAAACAGTATTGAATAACACATTGTACAGCTTCTGGCATAAGTCCTGCTCCCCAATAATCCTTGTTTAAAACATAACCGATTTCTCGTCCATATAATGATTGATACTCTGGATCATCTTTTAAACGATCTACCTCTATGCCAAGACTTCCAATCACTTTATGATTATCCTTATATTCTATCGCAAATGTCTTTTTTTCCTTCATAAACATAGTTAAAATCTCACGAGATTCATCTATAGATTCATGTGCTTTCCAACCAGCCATTTCACCAACACCAGATTGAGAAGCATATTCATAAAAATCATCTAAATCATTCATTGTCCAAGGACGCAATATCAATCTTTCTGTTTCTAAAATAACATCTGTAACATCTATATGTGCATTCATTTTATTTTTCTTCCTTTTTCAAATCTTCAACATTTATTTTTATAATGGTCTTTTCATCAAGCTTAATATCTTTGACTGCATCATCAGCAGTTGCAAATAATGGTATATCAACTTTTGATGTATCAACATCCTGATTTTCTAATTTTACTTTTATAGCCATCTTTATCCACCTCTTTTATCAAATATATGATTTAATAATGTGACTGATGCCATAGCATCTTCACTATAATAATCTGCCCCTATTTCATCAGCAATTTCTTGAGTTAAAACTGCTCCACCAACCCAAATTGGACATTGACAATTGACCTTATGTAAAGCCTCAATTGTCTTTTTCATATTCACAACTGTTGTTGTCATCAAAGCACTAAGCCCAATCATTTTAGGTTGATACTTGTGATACGCCTCAACAACCCTTTCAACTTTAACATCTTTTCCTAAATCAATAACTTGATACCCATAGCTTTCTAAAACAACTTTCACAATATTCTTACCAATATCATGAATATCACCTTCCACAGTACACATCATAATTGGGCCTTTTGATTGACTATCCACACGAAATGTTGATTTCACAACCTCAAAGGCTTTTTTTGTCGTTTCAGCAGACTGAATTAACTGAGGCAAGAAAATCTTATTCGTTTCATAATCTTTTCCAACACGATTTAAGGCTGGAATAATGACATTATTAATCACATCCATGGCTTCTCTTTCTTGTAAGAGTTCTTTTGTTTTTGCCTGAACTTCATCTTTTAATCCATGAATAATCATATCTTCTAAAGTGAATGAAGATGTGGTTAAAGGAGCAAGTGTTGTCACTTGCGATTGTTTTGAAATGTAACGTGATGAATCTTTATCGAAATGATACAAAACATTATAAGCATCAATTGTTCCCATTAATTCTTGATCTAATGGATTAATAATTGGTAAATCTAAGCCTGATTGCATAGCTAATGCTAAAAAGGTTCTATTTAATAATGGTCTATTTGGTAATCCAAAAGAAACGTTAGAAACGCCTAAAACTGTATGCACACCAAGTTCTTCTTTGACTAAAGTTAAAGCTTTTAATGTCTCTTGAACTTCTTTTTGTTGAGCTGAAGCTGTTAATGTTAAACAATCAATAATGATATCTTCTTTAGCAATGCCATATTCACTGGCTTTGTCAATGATCTTTTTTGCAATAGCTAAGCGTTCGTGTGCATATAATGGAATTCCATCTTCTAATGTCAAACCAATCACTACACCACCATATTTTTTAACAATTGGGAAAATCGCTTCCATCACTTCATCTTTTCCATTCACTGAATTGATTAATGGTTTTCCATTATAATAACGACAAGCCTTCTCAATGGCTTCTGGAGATGAGGAATCTATCTGTAATGGTAGATTAATAACTTCTTGTAAAAGCTTCATCACTTTCACCATTGTTGCTGGTTCATCTATTCCAGGTAATCCAACGTTCACATCTAAAACATCTGCTCCCGCTTGTTGTTGTTTGATTCCTTCAACAACACACTCATCATAACGCTCTTCTTTTAAAGCCGCTTTTAATTTTTTCTTTCCAGTTGGATTTAATCTTTCACCACAAACAACAACTTGTCCTTCAAATGTCACTGTTTGATTTTGACTAGAAACACGAGTCAAACGTTTGACATCTCTTGAAGTGACATTTTGTGGTGCTCTTTTTTTCAGTTCCGCAATAAAATCTGGTGTTGTCCCACAACATCCACCAACAATACTGACACCCCTTTGCATATAATCGATCATGGCTAAGGCATATTCATCACTTGTCACCTCATAACAAGTTTGACCATTATGTAAACATGGTAGTCCAGCATTAGGCTGAATCATGACAGGAATTGAAGAAACTTCTAGGATTTCATCAATAATAGGCTTTAATTCATTTGGTCCTAGTGAACAATTCACTCCTAATGCATCAACCCCTAAACCTTCCACAACATTTACAAATGTTAAAGGATCAGTTCCAGTTAAGGTACGCTTATTTTGTTCAAAGGTCATAGTCACAAAGACTGGTAAATCACTGTTTTCTTTTACAGCAAGTATTGCTGCCTTGACTTCATATAAATCAGTCATTGTCTCTAATAACACAACATCAACTTGATCTTTGACTATTAAAATTTGTGATGCAATCATTTCATATGCTTCATCAAATGTCAGTGTTCCAAGTGGCTCTAAGAGTTGACCAATAGGTCCAATATCTAAAGCAATATAAGCATTGGGATTCACTTTGTCTCTAGCTATCCTTGCATTCTTCACTGCTGCCTTTAATAAATCACAATAACAATAACCACTATCAGCCATCTTCAAAGGATTACATCCAAAAGTATTGGTTGTTATGAAATTGGCACCAGATTGTAAATAACGAGAATGAATATCTATTATAATCTCTGGATGTTCTATATTATAAACTTCAGGAATTTCACCTGCTTTGAGACCAGCCTCCTGAAGTTGAGTCCCCATAGCCCCATCAAAGATCAATAAATCTTTTCCTAATCTTTCACGTAACATCTTTGACCTCCCTTTCTTAATTCACAACTTTCTTTTCTTACACAAGACATACAAGATTTTTGTTGTGATTTTCCTATTCCAATGATTCCAAGCATTGACTTCATTGGGATAAATAAACCACTCTGACTCAATGTCACACCAATCTTTTTATGAACATTTAAAACTCTTGATAAAGTTTTATTTAATACTAAAGGCAAATCACCATAGCCTGGTGCAAAGCGAAAAGTATGCTCACCAAGATTTAATGTTTTTTCATATTCATCACAGCATTCTTCTAAATAACGACTGCTCACAGCATCAAAGACAATGGCTCTTGCCATATCAATATGTTCATAATATTTTATTTGACGATCGATTTGAATTCCTAATGTACAAGCAATGACAAGACATGTTTGACATTCTTTCATATAGAATTCTAAATCATTTGAACAAAATGATAAATCTAATTCTTGAATACCAATAGGTCCATGAGTTAATGAAAAATTCTGATGAACGACTTTAAAATGTGCATACTGCTGAACTTCTACTATACATTCATCAATAAGCTGATTTGTTTTTTCATCAACTTGACCAAAACAATTGAGATACTGCAAGATTGCTTTTTTATTCATGATTTAATTCTTTAAGGACCGTTGGAATATTGCGAAAGATGGCTTGCGCAATTTCTGGTCTGTTCATTGTATAAATATGAATGCCATCAACACCATTGGTAATTAAATCAATGATCTGATGTGTCGCATAATTGATGCCAATCTCTTTCATTGCTGATGGATAATTATAGTAAGATTCAATCATTGTAGACAACTGATAAGGAATTGAACAACCACACATTTTAGCAGTATGCAATAAAGATTTAGAATTTGTAATTGGCATAATTCCAGCCAAAATAGGAACAGTAATCCCTCTTTTTCTCGCTTCTTTCACCAATCTATAATAATAGTTATTATCAAAGAATATTTGTGTAATTAAATATTCAGCTCCGGCTTCAACCTTTTCTTTCAATGCCTTTAAATCATCTTCAAAACATGCAGCATCAGTATGAACTTCAGGATAACAAGCTCCTGACAAACAAAAATCATGAGGAAACTCATTTGTAATTAAAGTATTTAAATCTTTTGCATAATGAAATTCAAGTTTTTCTTTATCAAAAGAATCATCACGAGGATAATCACCTCTTAAAGATAATATATTTTCAATATTGTTATCTTTCAATTGTTGGCACATTGCCAAGACTTCCTCTTTTGTAGAAGAGATACAAGTTAAATGTGCAACAGATTCAATATGATAATCATTTTTAATCTTAGAAGCTATTTCTACAGTTTTTCCCTTTGTAGAACCTCCTGCCCCATATGTCACACTGATAAAATCTGGATTCAATTTTGCCAGTTCATCAATTGTTCTATAAATTGATGAAATATCCCCTTCTTTATTCTTTGGAGGAAAAACCTCAAAAGAAATTGTTGCTTTATTTTTCAAAATTTCCGAAATTTTCCATTTTGCTATATTTTAAAGCAAATAAAGAGAATAGTCAAAACTATTCTCTGATATTTTTATTTTCTAATCCATCTTTTCTTAATATTGAATAAATTGGCAGTAATGATAAAACAATCAAACTCAAGATAAACAAAAGAGATGGGAGAAGTTGTAACCAAAAATGTGTAGGTGTAAAATAGATATTATTCAATCCATAATTTAAATAAATATCAGCGAAATGATAATAGACTGCACAAACAAAACCAATCAAAGCAATCATACCTGATTTATAAACATATATTCTCCAAATTTCAAATTTTCTCATACCTAATAATTGATATGTTCCAATTGTCTCTCGCTGTTTCAATATTTCATAAGATAACTGATAAATATATATGATTCCAGTTCCCAACATGATACTGATTTCTATAAATGGAATATTTTGTGTATTTTCTTCAATATTCATATTCATATTCAATTGAGCGGTATAAAGACTGTCAACCCAGCTGTATTTACACTCAGAATTCTGTTGAACATATGCAACTAAACCTTTTGTTTTCTGATGAATATCATGAAAATATATTTTGACTTGCTGATAATGTTCTATATCTCCATAATTTTGAAAATCTTTTGCTGACATAATCATATAAGGTTTATCATCCGGTATCTGTGAAACAATCTGATAACTTTCTCCTGACATCACAATCTTTCCATTACCATTTATGTTCTCCAATTCCGTATCAAAATTTATTTCTTTAAATCTTTCACTGACGATAACCTCTCCTGGCAAAATATCCTCTTGAATCTGAAATTCAGCCTTTACATCTTCATCATAACAATAAATTTCTCCAAAATATCTTGCATCATTTTCATAATCTATAACATGAAAATATCGCATATCTTGAGCATAAGGCTTGTAAGCATCTAAATCTTTGGTTGTAATAAAAGTGACATCTTCTCTTGACGGAGCATAAGTTAAACTGATTTCCTCTTGTGTATGTGATTGATTAAGACTCTCCTTTTGACTTAACAAATTCAAAATTGAGATACGATCACCAATAATTTTCATCATCATTAATGAAGCAATAAATATTAAAAATATTTTCACAATCATTTGTTTCTTATGACTAACCAATTGACGCCATCCTAAATATAATGGTCGCATCCTGTGTAATTTTTTATAACGATAATAGAAATACTGGAACTCACTGCCTTGAAAAGAACCTGTTAAAGCACGATAGCATGCACTTCTCGCTGGCATAAAATAACTGATGAGAGTCATCAAGCATATAATCACAATAACGCCTAAAAAGTGTGAAAAGCGCAATTGAATGGGGACAACAGTCTCTATAATATAACTAAATACAAAGATCAACAAAGATGACACAGTCCAGGCAATCACTAATGAGCTCACAATAAATAAAAGAGATTGTATAAAAACAATAAAATATAGCTGACGCTTTGTCGCTCCTATTCCTCTTAAAAGAGCGTAATCATCTTTTCGATTTTCAAAAGCTGCAATTGTCATACCAAACAAAATCGTACAGCCAATGATAAAAAGAACAAACTGTAACATAACAACCAACACATTCAATGAAGCCATATCAATATATGCATTTTTATCTATTGTATTGACCAATCCATATTTTTCAGCATTATCCAATTTGTCTCCATCCTTCACATCTATATAAACTTGATAATTTTGATTTGAAGGAGGTTCCCCTATAACAATAGCTGTATCACCTGTTTGCTCTAGAAGTCCAACAATTTCCCATTCTCCAACCTGATTCTTTTCATCACCAATATAAGGAATTTGAACAATCTGATGCAACGTTTTGTCATAGCCAAAGCTTTCTAAAACAGTTTCTTGAATGGCAATCTCATGGTCATTGATAGGCATACGTCCTGATTTTAATTCAATCGCCATAATAGATTTATTACCATATATATAATCTATTGATCCATCAGTTACAACATAACCTTTATTCTGTATGCAACTGTAAAGTACATCTGCATCTTTAAGTTTTTGGACTTTACCATTAATACTTATTTTCATTTGATTTAGCTTTTCTAAAGATTCTAAATGATAAGAATAATAATCATATGTACCATGCTGAATGCGAAAATCTGCAATACTTTGATTGGCAAAGAGAGGTATAAAAGCAGTCATTAGTGTACAAATCAATGCAATAATAGTTAAAGTTATCAAGGCTATCAATGTATCTTTACGATGTGTTTTTAAATCTTCCAATGTAAAACGAAATAAAATATTATTTTTCATTTGTATCACTCACAATCTCGCCATCACTAATCGTAATTATACGCTCTGCTTGTGATGCAATCATTTCATCATGAGTCACCAGTATGAGAGTTTGTTTATATCGTCTTTGTGATAACTTTAAAAGAGTCACAACTTCTTGAGAACTCTTAGCATCTAGATTACCAGTAGGCTCATCAGCTAAAATAATTGCTGGCTTCATAGCTAACGCTCTTGCTATAGCAACTCTTTGTTGTTGACCACCAGAAAGTTCCCTTACAAATGCTGTCTCCTTTTCCTTTAAATCCAAGAACTCTAAAAGTTCATCAATATATTCTTTATCTTCCTTCAAATGATCTAGATGAATAGGAAGAACAATATTCTCAAGAACATTCAAACTAGAAATAAGATTATAAAATTGAAAAACAAAACCCATCCTTCTTCGACGATAACGTGATAATTGATCATCACTCATATCATAAAGAGAATTTCCTTCTAATAGGACAGTCCCTTGCTGTGGTTTGGTAAGTCCACCCATGACGTGTAGTAGAGTTGATTTGCCGCTCCCACTCTTACCAATAATAGCTACAAAACTGCCTTCATCAATTGTCAGATGAATATGATTGATTGCATTCACTTTATTTTCATCATAACCATAACTTTTCCTTACATCTTTCAGTTCTAAAAGTATCATATATCTCCCTCCTCACTTATAAGTATACAGATGTATTCTTACTCGTTCGTGACTGTATATTTGCTTTTTGTACTTTTATGTGGAAGTGTTATCAAAAATAATGCACCATGATGATTTATCGCATCAATGGTTCCATGATGAGCATCAATAACCCCCTTTGTAATAGATAAACCAATCCCAATACTCTTGTTGTTTTTTTGATATTGTTGATGAGAAAAGCGCTCAAAAATATATGGGAGTTCTTCTTCTACAAAACCTTTTCCATAATCCTGAATAGAAATTTGAAGATATGTATGATGATTTTGACAAGTGATTTCAACAGAGGAATGTTGTTTTTGTTCTATACAATTTTTAATGATATTTTCAAATGCTTCACTCATCCATTGGAAATCACAGTATATAATTTCATTTTGATGTAATTGAATATGAACATCATTTTCTTCTAACAAAGGTTGAAGATTTCTTTCAACTTCATGAACAATTTCATCAATTGTAAACTCCTGAAAATGATATATGATACTATGTGATTCTATTTGAGCCAAATGAAGCAATGATTCAATAAAATATTGAATCTTCTGAGTTTGGAAGATTAATTGTTCAATTAAACGATGTTCTTCACCATGAGTCATTTCAAGCAAAATATCTTCTTTTAAAAGCATTGCTGTTAATGGCGTTTTGATTTGATGAGAAATATCTTCAATATAATCCTTTAAATCTTCCTGTTCTTGTGAAAGTTTCTCCAACATTGATTTCATGCGAATATCAAGCATATGCAAATGATTTGATAAAACTGCAATATAACTTTCGCCATCTATCACTGGAATATTTTGGTTTGACTGATCAATAATTGTCTCACACATCTCTATCAAGGTTAAAAGTGATTTTTTTAAATGATTAATATAAACAGTATGTGTTATCAAACCTAAAAATGAAAATACAATAATAGCTAAGTAAAAATATAGACTCTGTAAATACCAGCCTAATAAACTTATGACAATGCATAGAAAAAAGAAAAGAAAAGCACTTAATGAATAAAGCGTTTGACTTTTTCTTAAATGTTTTTCCATCTATAACCAATCCCCCTCACTGTTTCAATATATTCCTGCTGCTGATATTGTCCAAGCTTTTCCCTTAATCTTTTCATATGTACAGAAACAGTATTATCTTCAATATAATTCCCAGTTTTTTCTTCAATGAATTCTATCATTCTCTCACGAGTAATCACCATTCCTTGATTTTGAACAATTAAAAATAAAATCTCATATCCTATAGCACTTAAAACAATTTCCTGATTATTTTTCATAACACGATATTTTCTTATATCAATACTTAAATCATTTGTCTGAATAATATCATGATTGTGTTCAATTCTTCTCATAATGCAATTCAACCTCGCAAGTAATTCATTTGCTCGAAACGGTTTTGTAATATAATCATCGCCACCAGCATTTAATGCTTCAACAATCGTTTGTTCATCATCTTTTGCTGTTAAAAAAAGAATTGGTATTTGTGATTGTTGTCTCATCTGTTGACATAAAGTAATCCCATTTCCATCTGGTAACTGAATATCTATAATCATAACATCTATATGACTCTTATCTAACAACAATGCTTCCTTCATATGATATGCCTGTTGAACTTGATATCCTTTCATGCATAATAACTCTTTTAATGTTTCTTGAATTGCTATATCATCTTCTACAATTAAAATCATTTTATCAACCCCATTCTTATTTATTGTATCATAAATTAAAAGACAAAGAAAAAAGCTTTTATAAAGCTTATTGATTCTTTCTTGATAAACATTGAAAAAGAATCTATTTAAGATTCTTTTTCATACATATACAAATATTATCACCTTTAAATACTCCATAATTTTCTACAAGATCATAACCACATTTTTGATACATTAAGATATTATCTTGCATATCTTTACCTGTTTCTAATTCCGCTATGACAAAACCTTCAGAAACAGCCTTCTTTTCTAATCTATTAAGAATCTTTGTTGCAATTCCCTGCCTGCGATATCTTTCATTAACATACATTCTTTTGATTTCAACAGTTTGATGATCTATAACTTTATAACATCCACATCCAACAGGTTTCTTATTATCATAACAAATGAGTGCATATGCCATTTGAGAAAGATTATGAAGTTCTTGATATCCCTCTGCAATTTGTTGACCCCATTTTCCCACAAAAAAAGCATCCAATTCCTTCACCAATTGAAGAAGGTCAGAATGATTTGTTGGAACCTCACGTATTTCCATAAACAATCACCTCTTGGATGCATTATAACATTTTAAAGACTATAAACCCATAGATTTCTAATCTGACTATAAAGTTCTTGAAAAGTATAACCTTTCTGACTTTTTATAGGACTATTGGGGTCATTGACATAAATAAGTCCATCTTTATACTCTCTTAAAACTATAAAATGTCCTTCACTTGTAAAAATACCTTTCCTTACACTACAAATAATTGGTTGTCCCTGTTTCAAAGCCTCTGCAATTGCATTTTCATCTAATGATAATTCTTGAACTTTCACACCAAAGTGACTAGCACCTTCATTCATCAAAGCCCAAGTAGTTCCAGCTTGAGAATAATAACCTTTTTGATAAGCATATTGAGCTATGTAATAAGGATTATATTGTGGATTTTGTTTTAAATAACTCACAACCATTGATAAACATGTTGGCCCACATCCATTAATCCCCATCATCTCATCACCATACATTTTATAACCCCATCTTTTATCCCATTGGAGTAATAATGGGATTTCTCGATCTTTCAAATCATTTTCAAGACTCATAGAAAGATTCTTTTGATGCTCTTGAGGATATGCAGAAACAAAAGGAATTGTTTCTTTATTGTGCATGGCTAATTTTAAAAGTGATGTTGGATAATCATCTTGGTTTTTTATAATATCCTGCCATTCCTGAGATTGATCATATTGAGCATCAACTTGAATGTGTTCATTAAGAACAAAATGATCAATAACTAATATGAGAATTGGTATCACAATAACGGCTATAAAAACAATAATCTTTTTTCTCATTATGATTCCTCCTCAATCAAAAGTATAGAGGAAAGAATGAGAGAATTGTTTAAAATAATCTTAAGATTTTCTTAAAGTGCCTTGGTATGTGGAATAAAAACTTCAAACGTTGTCACATGATCATAACTTTTAGCCTTAATAATTCCCTGATGCTGTTCAACAATTAATTTTGCAATAGAAAGTCCTAAACCTGAACCTCCTGTACTTGAAGAGCGGGCAGTATCCAAACGATAAAACTGCTCAAAAATAACATTAAGTTTATCTTTTGGAATTGTTTGCCCTATATTTCGAAATAAGATATGCGTATAAACATTATCTTCTGTTGCTTCAATAGTTATAGTTGTTTTCTCATCCCCATAATAAAAAGCATTCTTTAAAATATTATTAAAGACCCTTGCAATCTTTTGAGAGTCAGCATAAATTATCATATCTTCTGGAACTTGTATAACAATCTCCTGTTGTTTTTGACTCATAATAGGATAAAACTCCTCTTTCATTTGTTCCAATAAATAACTTAAGGATACTTCTTCCTTATGTAAAGGACTATAAGATTGATTCAATTTTGCTATATCAAAGAATTCATTAATTAGTTTTTCTAGACGATAAGCTTTCTCTAAAGTCATATGCGTATATTTATGACGTAATTCTTCTGGTAAATCTTCTGTTTCTTCTAATAAACATAAATATCCAATAACAGATGCTAGTGGCGTTTTGATATCATGGGCAAGATAAGCAATCATATCAACCTTATGTTGTGCTTCCTTAATAGCCTTCTTCTCATTTTCAATACTTTCTCTTTTTAACTCATTAAAATCATCTTCAAGTTCTTGTAAGGATTCATCCAACACAATTCTTTGATCATCTTTTTGAAACAAGATTTTCATCTGTGAAAAAACATGAGAAATCTTTTGAATAGAATAAACCTCAACAATTAAAGAATTCAATAACAAAACAACTAAAATTGTAATAAATACAAAAGCTGTTTGATTTCGTAATATAAATGATGCAAAATCCCAACCAAAAACATCTTGAATAAAATTAATAACTGCACCATTATAGAAATTATCTACAAAAAAATAAAACAATAACATAATAACAATAGATATCAAGGCAATCATGAAATGCTTTTTTAAAATTTCAGTTTGAAATCTTCTTGTATAATCTTTACCCAATTTTATAACCTACTCCCCATACAGTTTGAATATATTTAGGATTTTCTGCTGAATCATCCATCTTTTCTCTTAAATGACGAATATGTACCATAATAGAACTGCTAGAATTTGTATAATACTTTTCACCCCAAAGTTCCTGAAAAATCTGATCAACAGTTACAACTTTGCCTTTATGTTTACATAGTAACCAAAGAATTGAAAATTCTGTTGGTGTTAAAGAAAGTGTTTGATTATTTAAAATACATTGGTGATTATCTTGATCAATTGTTAAAGCACCAATTGTCACCATATTCTTTTCTTCTTTTGGAGTCATCGTTTTATAACGACGTAACTGTGCTTTTACACGTGCCATTAATTCCAAAGGACGAAATGGTTTTGTCACATAATCATCTGCCCCAATTGTTAAACCCGTAATCTTGTCAATCTCAGTTTCTTTAGCAGTCAGCATAATAATTGGAAAATTATAATTTTCTCTTATTGTCTGACAGATTTCTAATCCACTAATATCCGGTAACATAATATCTAAAATAGCCAAATCGATATCTTGTACATCAACACATTGCAATGCCTCATTTCCAGTATAGAACTTATAAACTTCAAAACCATCATTTTTTAAATATAATTCAACTAAATCAGCAATCTCTTTTTCATCGTCAACAACTAATACTTTCATGTATTCACCCCATTTTTCTACATTATACTACATTATTTATGTGAATTCTTTAAGAAACTCTTAAGAAAAAAAGGATTTGTTACATCAAATCCTTAAAAATAATATCTATAACTTCAGCAAAGCCATCATCTTCACAATCTGCAACAATCTGATAAGCTAAATTTTGAATTTCTAAATCGGCATTAGCAGGTGCAAAAGCATAAGGAAAATGTTGAAACATCGTTAAATCATTCATACCATCTCCTATGACAACAATTTCATCTTTTGATAAATTTTTAAGCTTAGCAACTTTTTCAAGAATAAGTCCTTTTTGAGCATTTTGATCTGTCACTTCAACATTATCAGAAAAAGATGATAAATATGAAATCATTGGGACAAATTGAAGTTTTTCTTTAGCAGGAGCAATTTCACTTGCATCCAATGAAAAGGCCTCAACTTTAATAATTTCAAAATCTTGTTTTAAAAAGTCATCAACATTTCCAATTGCCTGCAAAAAGTTACAAGTTGAATTTTCAAACTTACCACCCTTGTCATATTCACCATAAGGTTGATGAAAAAAATTGACGCATCTTTGAACAAATAAATCTCGCACTCTTTGTGGCTCTGTCGCATAAAAACCTTTTGTTGTAAAAACCATATAAGGGATTGATGCATCGTCAAATATTTTGACAACATCTTTATAAATTGTTTTCTGCATATAACATTCCATCAAGATATTGCCTTTTACATCCACATACTGTGCACCATTACCTAAGATAGCCTCACACTCAATTCCTAATTCATGAATAATTTGATAGACACCATTATAATCTCTACCTGATGCTATAGCAAACTCTATATTATGCTCAGATAATCTCTGTATTGCATTTCTATTAGGGATGCTGACCCCCTTTGATTTTCCAAGTAATGTTCCATCCATATCACTAACAACTAATTTAATCATTGTCTACCTCCTATTTTTATTAGCATATCATAATTTTTTAATCTCTTTAAAAATTTACTTAAATTGAAATTTTATTTTTTAGCACTCTTATATTGACAGTGCTAAAAATAGTGATATAATATAAGTGTAGTTAGGGAAGGTCCCTAATGAGGTAGTTAATTTCATTTTCAGTTATACTGAAATCTAATTGTTAAAGAAATAAAAAAAGAAAGAGGCGATGTTTTATGAAATTCCTACCTGCATTTAATGATATGTTTGATGATTTATTCCATGATCCATTTGATTATTCTTCAGTTGACAGTATGCGTACAGATATTGTTGAAAAGGATGATCAATATATGTTGAATATGGAACTTCCTGGTTATAAAAAGGAAGATATTCAACTTGAATTAAAAGATGGATATTTAATGATTAATGCAACAAAGAACTATAATAATGAAGAAAAAGATAATGATGGTCATGTCATTAGACGTGAACGTTATAGTGGAAGTTGCAGTCGTAATTTCTATGTTGGTGACAAGATTAAAGAAGAAGATATTCAAGCTTCATTTGATAATGGAGAATTGAAAATTGCTCTTCCAAAAGATACAACTCCACAAATTGAAGATAAAAAATTTATTCCTATTCAATAGGAGAAAAGGTCAGTTGACTTTGAAGTCAACTGGCTTTTTCATATATTTTTTTCTTGTTAGCTTCGTCATAATAAAATGAACCACCATTATTTATATATCCAAACAATGGGGTTCATTTCACAAAAATAGTTTTATTTTTGTCAAAAATATGAATAGAAGTTCAATTAATCAATTTTTTCAGATTGTTTATTTTGATATTTTTCATAAGCGATTAAGAATGGTGCATAAATGACAACACAAACGACAATAGCTATGAGTTGTGAGATAGCTCCCATGATATTTCCACCAGTTGCTAAAAATCCCATTAATAATGGTGGCATTGTCCAAGGAACTTCTAGAACAACTTTTGGACAGAATCCAACAACAGTTAAGAAATAACCAATTGTTAAAGATAGACATGGGGCTAAAATAAAGGGTATTCCTAAAATAGGATTTAAGACAATTGGCATACCAAATGTCACTGTTTCATTAATATTGAATAAACCTGGAACAACTGATAATGTCGCAATAGCACGATTATCTTCACGTTTACCAAAAATAAATATAGCAATAACAAGAGATAATGTTAATCCTGAGCCACCCCATTTTCCAAACATCTCTAACATTGTTAAATTGAGAATATTTGGAATATCTTGTTGCCCACTATATGTGGCAGAAGTATAAGCAGCAGTATTAGCATATAACAATGATCTAAAGATAGATTGATTAATCGCTTCTACCATGTTATTGCCATGAATACCAACTAACCAAAATAATGAAATAATTACAAATAACAACAAAACAGCAAGTAAATTATTCCCAATAATATTTCCAAGTGGATCCTGTACTAACTGAAAGATAACATCATTGACATAATGACCAGAAACACTTTGAATGATAAATCCTAAAGTTCCTACAATTGTGACTGTTAAAAATGCTGGTATTAAGATTTCAAAAGATTTAGCAACACCTGGTGGGACTTGATCCGGCATCTTAATTTTCAATGCATCCATTTTTCTTAAAAATCCAAAGATTTCTAATGCAATAATCCCAACAATTAAGGCCGTAAATAGACCAGTGGCGCCAGTATAACGAGATGAAATTCCACCAAAATCAGCAACAGTTGCCCCTTTTGGTAAAAAGTCTGAAACAACCTTTGTTGTTGAGTCTGCAAGCGTAACTGTTTGTCCAGCCATTCCATAAGTATTTGGAGTGACAACCATCCATGAAACAAATCCTAAAACGGCACTAAAGATTCCTGATTCTCCATTCATTTCACCAATTTCTTGTGCAACAAGAATAACAATACCAATTGAAATACAAGAGATTGTTGCAAATTGAATAGCAGAGAAAATAGCATTCAATGGTTCCAACACCATAATTCCTGAAATTAATCCCCCTAAACCTTGAGGTGCTCCATTTACAACTCTGTCATTAATAAGTACATTTGTCCACAAAACACCAATGGCTCCAGCAATAGTTGCTGGCATAAAATTTTGAAACGCATTTTTGATAGCAGACAAATATTTATTCTGTCCACACCATGCTCCAACACGTCCTAGCTTATCAGCAAAAGCATCCATATTCTTTCCTCCCTCTTTTGAATATACTTCTATTATATGTTTTTCGACAAATCTCTCAATATTATAAAGGACCTTAGGCACATTGTTCCCCAATTTATCATCTTCTTTTTTCAATATAAGAAACACTGTTCCATAAAAGAAAAAAATAGAAATCAAAGACTTCTATTTTGGTGCTTACCCACATTTGGGTGAAAAACAAAAAGGAAGAATTAATTTCATTGACAAATTCAATGATTTTAAAACTTCCTTATTTTTATATACCTAATATAGAGAAAGAATTTCTATTTCCCATCCTCTACTAATTCTCTAGCAACATCATCTTTAATAGTAACACCTGCTGCTTCTAATTCTGCAATCTTTGCTGCAAATTGTGGTAAGTATTTCTTATGTGCTAATAACAATTCATCTAAGACTTGTTTTGCTTTTTCTCCTGATGGAATTTGTGGATTTAAAATAAATGCCTGTAATGCCATTCCATAATCTCCTGTGACTGCTGCTGCTTCAACACAGTGTTCCATGTTCTTCATACATTGTAACCATCCTTTTTCAGCTGGTTGTAATTCTCCAAAAGCGATTGCTTTTGCCCCAGTTGCTCCAATGTATGCAGAGACTTCTACTGCACAGTCTGCTGGTAAATCTGGTACTGCTCCATTATTCTTTGTTGTGACAACAATGTGTCTATTGGCATTTGAATAGATTGATGCAATTGTTTCACATGCTGCATCTGAATAATGAGCTCCTCCACGTTTTGCTAATTGTTCTGGTTTATGATCTAAGTTTGGATCTTTATATAATTCAAACAATTCTGCTTCTGTTTGTTTCACTTGTTGTCCACGTGTTCCCACTTCTGGATCACTGTATTCTTCTAATCCATGTGCTAACATTTCTTGTTGACGATAGTAATATCTATGATATCCACAAGGTAACATTTTCATTGCATCTAGCTGTTCTTTAAAGAATGGAACTTTGTGAATATTAACAGGAATACCGCTATCTTTACCTTCATACATAGCATCAATAATATCCTGAGTCACTTCTTTTCCATTTTCATCATAAACTCTATGCCAGTGGAAATGATTTAATCCAGCAAATTTATAAGTTAATTGATCTAATGTTTTCCCAATTGTTTCTGGTTCTTTCATCATTGCACTTACTGGCACATTACATAATCCAATAACCTTATCCCATTTTCCATATTTCATAACTGCTTCTGTAACCATTCCACTTGGATTCGTGAAGTTGATTAACCATGCATCAGGACATAATTCTTTCATATCTTCAACAACACCTAAGATCACTGGAATTGTTCTAAAAGCCTTGAAGATTCCTCCAGCACCATTTGTTTCTTGTCCTAGCATTCCATAAGAGAAAGGAATTCTTTCATCTTTAATACGAGCATTCAATAAACCAACACGGAATTGAGTTGTAACGAAGTCAGCACCAGGTAATGCTTCTCTTCTGTCTAAAGTCATATGAACTTTGACATCATAAGGAGATGCATCCCACATACGTTGAGCCATAGCTCCAACGATTTCCATTTTTTCTTTACCGTCCTCAATATCTACTAACCAAATTTCTCTGATTGGAAGTTCATCATATCTTTTGATAAATCCCTCCATTAATTCTGGAGTATAACTACTTCCTCCACCAATTGTTACAATTTTAACACCTTTTGACATATCAATATTCCTTCTTTCCTTTTGATACCACTATTCTATAGTATCTCTTTAAATAAACAATATCTCTTACAATACTTTGAACAGAGTTCCTCAATTTCAACTCTTTAAAACAATAAAAAAAGAACAGTGTTTCACTATTCTCTATTTGAAATCGTATATAGAACTGCCCCTAAGAGATTGGCATCATTATGATACTGACAACTTTTAATCTTCGTTGTCACCAAAGATGCAAAACGTTTAGGAATGAGCTCTTGGTACATTTTTTGAATCTTTTGTATAAACCATTGTTCCTCAGAAATTCCCCCACCAATACAGATAACCTCAGGATTATAACAAAGTGTGATGGTATTCAAAACAAAGATGATATTTGTACACCATTGATTCATGGCCTTTAAAGCATTCTCTTCATTATTTAAATATCTTTCACATATTTCTGTTCCATATTGTAAAGGTTCATTAGCAATCTGATTATAAATAGTAATTAAAGCTGACATCGAGGCATAACGTGAAGCACTGACAATTTGACCATCTATCATTGCAAATGGTAAACAAGATAATTCTCCTGCAAGATAATCATGTCCCTGAATAGCACCATTTTCATCACAAAAACAACCACCGATTCCAGTTCCAATTAAAACATAAGCACTCGTTTTTGTATTTTGCCCTTGTCCCAATTTTAATTCACATAAACCAGCAGCCTTTGCATCATTAATAGTAGCTGTGGGTTTATGCAATCTTTTTTCTATTTCCTGATTAACATATGTCTTATACATAATTCTGACATTTTTAGCTGCTTCAGACATCACCTGAGAAGTTTCATCAATAACTCCTGGAGCACTGACACCTATCAATTCAATTTCATTAAGATTATAGATATCAGCACATAAATAATCATAAAAAGCTTCAACAGTTTCATATTTTTGTGTTTCTTTTTTCCATTTCTTAATAACTTTCATATTTTTATGAATTAAAGCATATTTGATAAAAGTTCCACCTATATCAATTCCCAAATAATACATAATAATTCTCCTTGTTTTTTCTTTATTATATATTTCCTATATTTTCAAACAAGATAACTCTAACAAAAAAGCACATTGTTTCTTAAAAAAGTTCTCTTAGCTAGGAACATATAAAACATTGTTTCATTCTTCTTTTAAAATAGGGTTATCAGAATGTCTACCACCAATACGTTCAGATTTCTCAAAGGCCAAAGAATTTTTAATCTTTTTATCTAAATTGTTTTCATAATCACTATTAAAACAATTGGAATATAAAACATCTAATAAATACATAATACAAATATTTAATCCAAATGTTCCTAAGTTTGAAACCAGTTTTTCTCTAGTAGAAACATATAAACAACAATCAATTAAAGAAGATAAAGTATTGTTTCCATATGATGTCATTGCTAGACCATCTATCCCTCTTTCTTTGATTTTTTTAGCAACTTTTAAAATTTTATCAGTTTCGCCAGAATAAGAAATCATTATAAAACAACTATCCTGTTCACAATAACACGCCTGATAGTAAATATCTTCAGCATGTGAATAAACCACAACACCTTTTCCTATTTTCATCATCTTCACCTTAAAAACTGAAGCTAACTCTACTTGAGCACCAGATGCACAAATATATATGCTTTGCTTTATTTAGCATATTGATAGCCTGTTGCAGAGAATCATGATGAATAAGTGAAAGACAATCTTGAATTGTTTCTTCATAAAGAGTTGCTAGTTTATTGGCAACAACTGTATTTTTATCAGTTCTTTTAAAGGGAAAATTAGGATCAATATTCTTAAAATGTGATGATAAATATTTTAACTCTTTTAAATAATCATCTCTAAAATCATTATATCCTTCATATCCAAGTTTCTGACAGAATCGTATAATTGAAGATGGTGATACATAAGTTTCCTGAGCAATTCTTCTGACACTATCCTGTTTCAATTGATATTCACGCTCTAAAACATAATTAGCAATCGCAATATCTACTTCTGAAAATTCTTCTCTCATCATTAACTTTTCTTTTACCAACATTTATCCTCACCTCTTTAACATTATAACAACAGTCCACTTATTTGACAAACGCTTCCAATAAATGAAAAAGTCATTACATATAATTTGTAATGACCATAGCCAATCCTAAAACAGTTAAAACAACTCCTGTTGCTTGATTCAACCTCTTTGGCTCTGCTTTATTAGCAAATAAAGCTGCTATTCTTGCACCTACTAAAGTTGCAACTACACAAACAATCAAGGCTTCTATATTTGGCATACCACCAATTGCAAAATGTGAACATGCTCCAGTAAATGCCGTAAATGACATAATAAAGACGCTCGTTCCTACTGCTGTCTTTAATTCATATTGAAGAACAGATGTTAATATCAACAATAACATCATTCCTCCACCAGCACCAATAAACCCACAAATAAATCCAATGAAACAGCCACATATTAATGATTGAATATTTTTCTCTTTTTGTGTCTTCTCCGCTTGTGCTTCCTTTGTTGTCATGACTGGTCGAACAATAAATTTAATTCCTAATAATAATGTCATAAAAACCGAAAAACTACCCATTGTTCCACCTGGAACCAATGAAGCAATATAACTCCCAATCAGTGTAAAGACCAAAACACTCGCTAACATAACCAATCCATTTTTAATATCTAAGTTTTTATTTTTTCCATATGTATAAGCCGAAATAGCCGATGCCAAAACATCAGAGGCTAAAGAAATTCCCACTGCTTCATAAGGATCAAATCCCAAAAAAGTAATAAGCATGGGTGAAATAACAGCCGCAGCTGATAGACCTGCTAATCCCGTTCCAATTCCCGCTCCCATTCCTGCAATAATATAAATAAAATATGCAAACATTAAATCTCTTCCTTCCCATCTATAATATTATAACTCATTTGTCTTAAAATGTTTTCCCAACATTTTAATTCATCTTCACTAATTCCTTGAAAAAGAATATCATTAAAACGTTTTTGTGCTTTTAAACCGGCTTCAATAATTGGTTGACTTGAAGTTAAAAGATAAAGATGATAACGACGTTTATCTTTTTGATCTTGAACTGTCTTTAGATAACCCTTTTGTATGAGCTTCTCAATTCCCATTGAAGCATGTGATTTGACCAGCCCTCTTTTTTCTACAATGTCTTTAGCACTATCAAACTCAGGATTATTATGTAAGAATAATAAAATATCAAGTTCACTGCGTGTTAAGTGATATGCTTGCATAACATCCATACAGAGATGGTCATATAAAGATTTCATACTATGAATCATTTTTAGTAAATCTGTCATATTGCCTCCATATTAGTTCTATTTTGAACTATTATAGTATAGATAGTTCAAAGAGTCAATGAAACAGTTCTACTTTTTTCATATATTCCTAAATTCTGCTTATTTCTTGATGTCATTTTTCTACATTTTTTATCATTGGAATACTCGGAGTTCATTGACTTTGAAGACCTTTTGCCTTATAATCACAGTAGGTGAATTCCTTCACCTGGAGAATGGAAAATAAACTAAATTTTCCTTTATCCTTGCAGTAATCATTTTATAAAATGAAAGGAGTAAAAAAATGATTTATACACATGAAGTAGAAGAAATGCAATGCGTAACACGTGGTGCTAGTCATGGGTGTGCTCCAATTCCTGAAGAAGGAAAATGGGTATATTCAAAAGAAATTAAAGATATTTCTGGATTAACACATGGTATTGGTTGGTGTGCTCCTCAACAAGGTGCATGTAAATTATCTTTAAACGTTAAAGAAGGAATTATCGAAGAAGCATTAATTGAAACAATCGGATGCTCTGGTATGACTCACTCTGCAGCTATGGCTTCAGAAGCATTAGTTGGTAAAACTTTATTAGAAGGTTTAAATACTGACTTAGTTTGTGATGCAATTAACACTGCAATGAGAGAATTATTCTTACAAATTGTTTACGGTCGTACTCAATCAGCTTTCTCTGAAGGTGGACTTCCTGTAGGTGCTGGTCTTGAAGATTTAGGTAAAGGATTAAGAAGTATGGTTGGTACATCTTATTCAACTCAATTAAAAGGTCCTAGATACTTGGAATTAACTGAAGGTTATGTAAACAGACTTGCTTTAGATAGCAACAATGAAATCATCGGTTATGAATTCATTAGTCTTGGAAGAATGATGGATATGATTAAAGCTGGAAAAGATGCAAATGAAGCTTTAAAAGAAGCTACTGGTACTTATGGTAGATTTGCTGAAGCTGCTAAATACATCGATCCAAGAAAGGATTAATGAGGAGGTACGAAAATGGCATTATTTGAAAGTTATGAGAGAAGAATTGATCAAATTAACGCTGCATTAGCTAAATATGATATCAAATCAATCGAAGAAGCTAAAGCAATTTGTGATGAAAAAGGTATTGATGTATATGATATCGTCAAATCAACACAACCAATCTGTTTTGAAAATGCTTGCTGGGCTTACACTGTAGGTGCTGCAATGGCAATCAAAAATGGAGATACAAAAGCAGTTGATGCTGCAAAAACTATTGGTGTAGGTTTACAATCATTTTGTATTCCTGGATCAGTTGCTGATGATCGTAAAGTAGGTTTAGGTCATGGGAACTTAGGATCTATGTTATTAGATGAAAACACTGAATGTTTCTGTTTCTTAGCTGGACATGAATCATTCGCTGCTGCTGAAGGAGCAATTAAAATTGCTGAAAAAGCAAATAAAGTAAGAACAAAACCATTAAGAGTTATCTTAAATGGTTTAGGAAAAGATGCTGCTAAAATCATCTCAAGAATTAACGGATTCACTTATGTAGAAACTGAATTTGATTATTTCACTGGTGAAGTTAAAGAAGTATCTAGAACAGCTTACTCTGATGGAGCGAGAGCAAAAGTAAACTGCTATGGTTCTGATGATGTTCGTGAAGGTGTTGCAATTATGCATAAAGAAGGTGTAGATGTTTCTATTACTGGTAACTCTACTAACCCTACTCGTTTCCAACATCCAGTAGCTGGTACTTATAAAAAAGAATGTATCGAACAAGGTAAAAAATATTTCTCTGTTGCTTCAGGTGGAGGAACAGGACGTACATTACATCCTGATAATATGGCAGCTGGACCTGCTTCTTATGGTATGACTGATACTATGGGACGTATGCACAGTGATGCACAATTTGCTGGTTCTTCATCAGTTCCTGCTCACGTAGAAATGATGGGATTAATCGGTATGGGTAATAACCCTATGGTTGGTGCAACTGTAGCTGTTGCAGTAGCGATTGAAGAAGCTTGTAAATAATTATATTTTTTTAAAGTTTAAACTACTTAAAATTATATGAGTAAATTAAAACTGTACACGTTATTTAGATAAATTCTATGATGATGTGTGCAGTTTTTTTGTACGCAAGAAAGGTACAATTATGAAGAAGTTAACAATGAAAAAAGAAACAAATTTAACATTTGAGGAAGGATGTGAAGAATACTTATTATATTGTAAAGCTAGGAACTTGCGTGATGGAACAATAAAACATTATAAAGAGAGTATGAAATCAATTTATAGGTTTATTGTGCCTAATATAATACCCCTATCTCATCTTTTAATCAAGAGACTATGGATAATTTTATTCTAGATATGAAAGAAACACTTCAAGTGAAAGACACAACAATTTTTACATATGCTAGAGCCCTAAAAACACTTATGCGTATCTTTATGAAAAATGCTTATATGAAGAAATTTGATATTGCTCTTTGTGTAAGAATCATTCTGTTTTCCAGTTTGTTTCTGTTTTTACATATTTTTGTAATCTCGGTAAAAATAGTGACATGTCTAAGCATATATGAATTTATGGAATTCCTTTTCCTTGGTTTGTTTTTATTCTGAAGTGCAATATGATCCTCATCAGCAACGATATGAAGATTATCACAAGTGATGGGTTTATTAAGGTATGGCATAAAGACATCTGTTTTCAGCTTTTTGATTTGGTAATAGGCAAATGACTTAGATAATCCAAAGGGTTGTGTAGCTTTTCTGTAACTGTCATGATCACAAGAAACATTATGAAAGATTTGTGAGACAACCTGATTTGTGACTCTCTGATATTGAGATATGCCAAGCAGATAATCAATATAATGAAAAGAATTTCCAGTTGACCTATTTGTATAGCGTCTTCTTGTAAAAGTTATAGTGCCAAATAAAGTAACAAGAGTTCTAGGCTGCTTGTCTTTAGAGTAATAGGAATTCTTTCTTTCATCAGAATGAAAGAAGCATTCATCAATATTGCGAAGATAATCAATAAAAAGTTGTTGAATCAATTGAGAAGAGAAATTGAGATAATTAGATTCCCATAATAAGGGATTATGAGATGAATATATAGAGGAATCAAAAAAATGAAAAGGGGTTGAAATAGGTTGAAAGTGTGATAAAATAATAGACATAGAAATCCTCCTGATTTATGTGTGGTAACTTAAATTATACAGGATTTCTTTTTTTATTTCATCTCCCCAACAATTTTACACTATCGAATACAAGCATTAATTTGTAATGGTAACTGAAATGTGCTATTATAATTACCATAATTTGATTGTGTTAATGTCGTGATTTCCACAATCAAATCATACCAAAAAAGTGGTGTTTTCTCACCTAATTCTAGATGAAACTCATCACTTTTTTGTATTCAAGAAACTATTTATCTGTTACAGCCTCTTTTCTTTATGTGAACTGACCATTAGATCTATGGACCTTTTCATCATAAAAATTCATGTTGTTTTCCATAGTCTAAGCATATTTCAAAAAAATCCTTTGATAATGAAGAGAGATATTTATTTTTATGATAAATAATATGATATGACCTTTTGATATTTAATTCAGAAACAAAAATTTCTTTTACTCTTTTTTCTTCTATTGCATCTTTTACCAACATAAATGGTAAAGTAGAAATTCCTAAACCTGCTTCAACACTTCTCACAATAGCTTGTGTACTGCTACTTTCCATTGCAAATTCAATAGAATACTGATGTGATACAAAAATACTATTGACAAGATTATAAACTGAACTTCCTTGTTCTCTCATTAAAAATGGATAATCAAGTAAATCAGCAAGTTGTAAATCGTTTTTGAATAAGAGTGGATGATTTAGACAGACTATAGTAGAAAGATAATCAGACATAAACGGAATCTGAATAATATTCTCATTTTGAAGATGAGTTTCAACAAGTGCAAAATCAATCTTATTTTCGATAATTAACTTTTCTAATGTTTCAGAATTATACACAAACATTTTAATCTTTAAGTTTGGATATTTTTTCTTTAATAATTGAACAACATGAGGTAAGACATAATGACCAATTGTCATACTGCTGCCAATCCTAATCATACCTTCCTCTTCCCAATTCTTTATACCTTTTTCCATTTCTGAAAACAATGAAATAATATGAACTGCATATTCATAGAATTGCTTTGCTGCAATTGTTGGAAAGATTTTTCTATTCATACGATCAAAAAATTGAACAGAATAATAATTTTCCATTTCTTTAATGGCTAAACTGATAGAAGGTTGAGCAATGTGCATCTTTTGTGCTGCTTTGGTAATACTTTGATTTTCATAGACTTGAATAAAAATAAGCAAATGGCGTAATGTCATAAAAGAACTCCTTTCAATACATAACAAAATTATTATATATATTATATAATAATAGTATTTTACTTATTTTTCAAGACAATGTATGATGTGACTATGGAGGTAGACATATGAACATAGAAAAATATAAATTAAGAAAGCTCTTTCTTTCAACTTTATATTTAAGTGCTTTTACTTTTGGTGGCGGTTATGTCATAGTGACATTAATGCGCAAAAAGTTTGTCAGTGAATATCATTGGATAGATGAGGATGAAATGTTAGATCTAATTGCTATTGCACAATCTGCACCAGGTGCAATTGCAGTGAATGGAGCCATTGTTGTAGGATATAAATTAGCAGGCATGCTAGGTGTGCTTGTTTCAGTGATTGCAACGATTATTCCTCCTTTTGTCATTATTTCTGCTATCTCAGTTTGTTATAATGCTTTTCGTACAAATTTACTTGTATCTTTGATGTTAGAAGGTATGCAGGCTGGAGTAGGAGCCGTGATTGCTTCCGTTGTTTTTGAAATGGGATCAGGTATTGTTAAAGAAAAAAATCCTTTTTCACTCATCATTATGACAGTGTCTTTTATTGTCACTTATTTTTTCAATGTCAATGTTGTTTATGTCATACTGGTATGTATTGCTCTAGGACTCATCAAGACATTTGTACAAAAAGGAAGTGAAATGATATGATTTATTTGCAATTGTTTTTAAGTTTTTTACAAATTGGTGCTTTTAGTTTTGGTGGTGGTTATGCTGCTATGCCACTCATTCAAAATCAAGTTGTTGATTTACACCATTGGTTAAGTTTATCAGAGTTTACAGATCTGGTAACTATTTCACAAATGACTCCTGGTCCTATTGCTGTCAATTCTGCAACATTTGTTGGTATCAAAATAGCTGGTATCCCTGGTGCCATTGTTGCAACATTAGGATGTATTTTACCCGCTTGTATCATTGTGACAATCATTGCATGGCTCTATTTAAAATATCGCAATATGAAATCATTACAAGTTGTTTTGAGTACACTACGTCCAGCCGTTGTTTCACTCATTGCAACAGCAGGCTTAACAATTATTATTTCAGCAATCTTTGGTGAACTTGGAATCAGTATCAATACAATAAAAATACAAATGGTTGTTATTTTTGGTATCTGTATGTTCTTATTAATGAAATGGAAAATGAATCCAATCTTTGTTATGGTATTGGCTGGAATTTTAAATGTTATTCAATATTTTGTTGTGGGAAATTTATTATGAAATTGAAAAGAAGATAATTCACTATTTAGTAGATAGTTTTTTATCTTCTTTTTGATTTAAACATAGAAATACATGATTTTCATTTATTTTATATGCTGTCATTATCTTTTTTCCACAACTTATATACAAATATCACTTCAATCAGAAATGTCACACTCATTCCAATCGTTACATCTGTTAAAAAATGAGCCCCCACAATAATTCTTGAAAAAGCAACTGTTAATGTAAATATAACACCAATAAAGAATAACAAATTTTCTTTTCCTTTCAATTTTTGGCAAATCACTGGTAGAACACCTAGCAAAAGAGCACATGCAGCATTACCAGTATGTCCAGAAGGAAATGATTTGAATTCTTCAGCAGCTATCCCCAATGCCATCAAATGGTCTTTCATATCACTTCCAATAACCCACCAAGGTTGAAACACTTGATTTTGTGCCGTTATCATACGCATTCTTGGACGAGCCCAAGGAATTTTAATAATATTGATAATAATCATTTCCAGAAACATAACACCAATAAAAAGAATGATGACCTTCTTAATTTGCTGACGATTTGCATCTTGTGTGAGTTTTAACATAATAAAATTAACAACTCCAACAAGTATAACTGCAATGATTAGACTTAAAACTATTGACATATGAGGAATATATAACATAGGATCCATTGTTATTCCAAGAATAGCAAAAGCATTGAGCAAAATTCCAAATAAATAACTGAGAATAAGTAATACTTTCTTTTGATGATCAGCAATTTTAATGAGTAAAGTTCCAGCTGTACTTATACATAACATGGCTGGAAGTTGTCCATAACTTGCAAATAACATTCCAAATAAACTATCAGGATCAAATAATGCTGTAGAAATTTGAAAATCAAAAAATGAACCTACAATCATAAATACCAACAATAAAATACCAACAAAAAGACAATTTTTCTTTTCAAATACTTTCATATCTTAGCTCCTTTTTTATACAAAAACCCACATAAAGAAAGTGAAAATAAAGTTTTCTTTCATCATGTAGGTTTCGTTATTTCACCATAATCTATGAATAACTCCTATCAAGGATACATAGTCAAGAAATTATACAATGCTCCAATCATGTTAGAATCATTATAATAACAACAATTATCTATTTGAGCATGAGGAATGTCAAAAGGGATTTTTTCATAGATTTTATTTAATTCTTCTTGAATTTTTTCAATGAGAATAGGCTGTTGACTAATTCCACCACCAATAAGTATCTTTTGTGGATCTAAGATACATTGTAAATTATATATACCAATAGCTAAATTTTTCGCTAAAGTTTGCAAAGCAGCACAGGCTTCTTCATCTAATGCTTCAACCCATTGAAAGATACGATAACCATCTAGTTGACTTGCCTCTATGTTTTTACGACGTGCAACATCCATAATTAATGCTGTCGTACTGCCTTTAACCGCCCAAGCATTTTCCATAAAAGAAGTTCCTTCGCCTTGGAAAATATATGAGAATTCACCTGCAAAAAGATGTTGTCCTTTCCATAATTGACCATCTTTAATAATTCCACCACCAAGACCACTTCCTACTACAATCACAATCCCATCTTGACAATCTTTAAGATTTCCTTTCCATACTTCTGCTAAAGCTGCACTTTTCCCATCATTTTCAATTGTAATAGGAAGTTGTGTAAAACTACGCATTTTATCTACCAAATTGATATTTTCATTATAAGAAAGTCCACCAGGAGCATAGATTTGGCCACGTACTGAATCAATAGTTCCTGGTAAACTCAAGGCAATCCCATCAATTTGTGTTTGATATTTCTCATAGATTGACTTCAAGATTGTTAAAAAATGCTCAAAATTGTCATGTGGTGTGACTTCTTTACCCTTCTCATAAATATGTGCATCATTATCCATCAATGCATATTTAATGGCACTTGCACCAACATCAAAAATTAATTTTTTCATACTGTTCTCCTATTTACTATGTTTAATAATAAACTTTCCCATTTCCATTGCACAATCCTCACTCTGTGGATAAACACCAATATTATCACCATAAGCATGTCCCATTCCTTTATAAACAACCGTTGTCGTTTCTACGCCCGCTTTAACTAATTTTTTAGCATATGCCATGCATTCTATATAGAGAAAATCATGTTCACCGACAGTCACAAAAGTTGGTGGTAAGCCTGTTAAATCCATCATATATGGCGTTAAATAGCGATTCATAATATCTTGAGTTCCAAGAATATCGCCTAACATATTGGTCATACCATCATCACCACCCATCATTGATAATGATGCCTCTATCACTTTTTTATGTTTAGGATGTATATGATAACGCTCTATGCTCCAATGAGATTCATCATCATCTATACCACCCATATTAACCGTTGGATACAATAACAATTGCCCTTTGACCATATGACTTCCATCTTCCATGTCACGTGTTGTACAATATTGTGTTAAATTTCCACCTGCACTATCTCCAGCCACAAAAATATTCTTGTTATCCCCACCATAGTCTTGAATATGGTGATACACCCATTTTAATCCTTCATAACAATCCTGATGTCCCTTAGGATAAGGATTTTCTGGTGCTAAGCGATAATCAATTGAAACAGCAACAACATGAAACCTTTCAACAATCATTTTCACCAGTTGATCAACAACACCCATATGACCTGCAAAGAACCCACCACCATGAATATAATAAAGGACTGGTGTTTTCTCCTTTGTCTCAATTGGTAAGTAGATTTGAATAGGGATATCATTATTATCCATTCCATTCATGGTTTGTTGAATCACTTTGATTTTATCAGAAGCAATAGGTTCACTCTTGACTCCGTTAAACATTCCTCTTAAACGGTCAATAGATTTAGGAGAAGCATCAATCTTCATAAGACTTTTTGGCATAAATCTCATCATTGTAGCCATCTTCTTATTATCATGATATAAGCGCGGATCCATCATTCCATCTTCATCACAATCAGGAATAGGTTTCACAATAACATCTATTCCGTTCATACATACACACTTTTGTTTTTGCCGAATTTTATTCAATAACTCTTCACTGTATTTTTTACCCATAATTAATCCTCCTATTTATAATTATAAATAAAAATGCTTTCATAAAGTTGTATTTAATTGACAAAAAAATGTCAATTTCTTGACATTTTCTTACGATATTGAAGTGGTGTTTGATGATAGGTTTCATGAAATAATTTGATGAATGACTTGACATTACAAAAGCCATGAATACGTGCAATATCTTGTACAGTCATATCTGTATTGATAATATCTTCATATGCTTTATACAATCGATATGAAGCCAAATAATCTCTAAATGTTTTTCCAACATAAAGATGAAATTGTCTAGAGAAATGTTCTTTACTCATATAAAATGAAGCAGCCATATCATTTAAAGATAAAGGTTCCTGATAATGCTCATGTAAATAAGTTAATATTTCTTTCATCTGTTCATGATTCTTTGATGATTTTGTTTTGATATATTGTTTATCTATTTTATACTCTCTTAATAATAAAGCAAAGATATCAAATATACATGCTGTCATATCTAAATAAGAATATTCATCCTGATGAAGATACAAATTTTCTAAACGACGATATAAAACTCTTAAGTCATCATGATTGTCTTTAAGTGATAAATCAAAAGAAATATTATCAATATTCGAATAATATTGTTTCATAAAATCATAAGAAATTAAAACAATAAAACAATGTGGATTTTCTCTTATAGATTGAGCATGTAAAGAATGCAGAGTGCCACTATTCACACAGGTAAAATCATTATCAATAAAATATTCTTTTTCACCAATCTGTAAAACAACTTCTGCATTTTCTAATAAAGAAATTTCTAAACTGCGATGCCAATGCATTGGAATAAAAGCCCCATAAGGAAATTGTTTTTCAATTTCATCTTGATCAAGAACAGCTATCATTGCTGGAATTTGATGTTTTAATGTCACTCTTTCATGATAGTATTTATCCATTTTTCATCACCTCTTGTTTTTCATTATATCATAGCAAAAATTATAAAAATAGTGATACATCAATTGACATATCACATTTTTAAATAAGCAAACTCTATTCCACTATATTTTCACGTTCTTGTAAATCTGCCATAACTTGTGGATAAATATTATCTAATTTATAGAAAACTTTTAATAATATTGGCATACACACTGAAAAAGCAATAGGAATATAAATATATAAGACTTTCAGAACTTGATAAACAGATTCACTTTGAGTTGCTAATAAACCATTGTATCCGGTGGCTCCTAAAATAGCCATAGCAATTGCACCACCAACTCCCATACCAATTTTTGCACCAAATGTTGTACTTGAATATAACATTCCTTCTGTACGAACACCAGTTTTCCATTGTCCATATTCAATTGTATCAGCAACCATTGCAAAAATTGTTCCTGCCGTCGCAGATTGTCCAATTCCTTTGATGAGTGAACAAACGAGTAACCAGTTCATACTTGTTGGATTGAGTGCCATAAGAGACAAAGCCACTACAGAGATAATACCACCAATAATAGAAACCTTACACTTTCCTATCTTTCTGATGAGTGGAGGGAGAAGTGGCATAAAAATAACAACAGGAACAATAGAAATAGCCATTAAGAATCCAGCAAAATTCTCATTACCAAGAATGTATTTTGCATAATATGTTCCAACACTCATACTCATAGCCATTCCAAAAGCCATAATAACCCAATAAATAACCAAAACAAGCCACTGATCATTTTTTAAACAAAACTTAATTGATGTTATAAATGACATTTTTTGTTCTGCTTCCTTATTCTCATTGACTTTCACACGTTCCTTTGTCTTAAAGAAGCAAAGCAAAAATAATATTAAAGCAGCAATCCCATAAATAACTGAAGTTATGATCCAAGATTTTTGATCACCACTTCCTCCTAAAGAATTAACAATTGGTAAAGTAATAGCATTAATAATCAATGAACCTATTTGTGCCATCGTCATTCTAAAAATATTAATAACCATACGTTGATCCTGATCACGTGACATTAATGAAGTGAGTGCTCCATATGGAATATTAATAGCTGTGTACAAGATTGTTGTCACTAGATTATAAGTAATGGCTACATATACATACTTTCCAAAATCACCTGTTTGTGGAACTGTAAACATTAATATGAGAGAGACAGTAATCGGAATTGCTAACCATAATAACCACGGTCTTGCTTTTCCATGTTTAGATCTTGTCTTATCAACAATAAACCCCATAATGATATCACTTGTCCCATCAAGAAAACGTGAAACCATCATAATCATACCAATAATTGCAGCATTTAATCCCAATGCATCTGTATAGAAGAAAGTGACAAACGTACTTGATAAAACAAGAATAAGATTACTTGCCAAATCTCCTCCACCATAAGCAATCTTTTCAAAAAGTCCAATTTTTTCAGAAGTTATATTACTTTGATTTTTTTTCATATTCATATCCTTTCCATTTTTTAATGCTGTATAGCAGTGTTCATTAACATTTCTAACGAAAATTCAGGTAAAACTTGTTTTAACAACTTTAATAATTCATTATCAAAGTTTTCACGTACAACACAATCCTTATCAAAAATCATTGTGATTTCATGTTCTGGTTGACAAGCATCCCATTGTGGCAAGCCGTCATGATTAGGATTTCCAGTATAAGCAAATGCAATCACAGATTTAAACATCTGTTCTTGGAGTTTTTCACTGACACCTTCAATATTTGCAACCGGAACTTTATCAATATTATGGAAAACAAATGGAATATCAGAACAATGCCATGCAGGCTTTCCAAATTGACAAGGAAAATCTAAGGTAAATATATAATTATAAGTTGGCGCTTGCTGATACTTTGATTTTGCACTGATAAGTTGTTTAGACATTAGTCTAAATAATGTATCAATGTTCAAGAGATCAATTATCTTTTTATCAGGATAAGCTTTCAAAAAAGCTTCTATGATGTTTTGTGTTTGATCTTTGAAATGAGAATGAAGAATATCTATCATTTCTTGTTCACTGAGTTTCAATTTATTATATGTAACAGGAGCAAAACTCATTTCTCCAAATACTGTTCCAACCATAAGTGGTGTCTTTTTAGCTTGTTCAGTAAATAATGTCATCTGTGGTTCACCTAAGTAATAATCATTTATCATTGGGTTATTGCCAACATAAGCACCAGCCTTTTGTAGTGCTGGAGCAACTTTTAAATAAGCATTAGCTAACATAGAATAAGGAATTGTTTCCAATTTCTCTATTTCACTTAAAGACAAATTCAATTCTTCAAGTAATGCCTTAACAATAAGGGTTCCATCTCCTCCTTGACAAGGTGGCATAAAATCACCCGCAACACCACTCATAATCATTCCTTTATGAAACAATCCTTGAGCATCTGGAATCTGCATTAATGCACTTATTTTCATCCCACCGCCAGATTGACCAAACAATGTTATATTATCTGGATCACCACCAAATTGAGCAATATTATCTTTTATCCAATGTAAAGCTTCTACCAAATCTGCTAATCCTGCATTGGCTGAGTTTTTATATTTCTTACCAAATGGTGATAAATCCAAAAAGCCTAATATGTTTAAACGATGATTGAGTGAAACAACAACGACATCTCCATAATGACTCATATTGGCCCCATCATAAGCTAACTTTTCGATTGAAGACCCTGCAAAAAAACCACCACCATGTAACCAAACCATAACAGGTTTCTTTGCTTTTTCATCTATTTCCTGACTCCATATATTGACAGTTTGACAATGCTCATCTTGAGGCCAATACATGTGAGGAACTAACATTTCACCCTGTGGTTTTTCTGGATAAAGCAATGGACATACCATTCCATATGAAGTTGTATCTTTCACACCTTCCCAAGAGACTGGTGGAACTGGCATCTGAAAACGGTCTGCATAAGCATAAGGTATTCCCTTAAAAATATAAGTGCCTTCATAACGATAACCTTTTACATATCCAGCAGTTGTTTGAACAACAGGGATATTATCATATTCAAATTTCTTTAACATCTTTCTACTCCTTATTTTTGATTAGTCAAAACATTCTCCTATATAAAGCGCTTTCATTTATAAGTAAAAAAGAAATGCAATCAAGTCTCTCTCAATTACATTTTTCATTATACATGCTCAATTCTCATAAATGTTGTGCTTTATTGACTGAATAATAGTCATTAATTGATATTTTAAAAATATAAAATAAGAAAAGGCTAGGAAATCACTCCTCATGAGAAGCCATTTCACCAGCCCATTCAAAACCTTTTTTCGCCATAATAACTGCAATCAATTCATTAATCACTGCGGCAGCAGCAATTGTTCCTTGAATAATTTGTGCACTTTCTGGAGCTGGTCCAGATAAATTTGCAACTGCTATACCAGTAAAAACCAGAGAGACACCTGAGTGAGGTAATAAAGTCAACCCTAAATATTTTTGAACAGTTCGAGGGCAATGTGTAATTGTTGCTCCAAAGTAAGCTCCAAAATACTTGCCAATTGCTCTAGAAATAATATAGATTACAGTAAACAAACCTGCCCCTAAAATCAAATGATAATCTAAAGGTGAACCAAGATTTAAAATAACAATAATCATAGACACACTTAATATAGGATTAAATTGTTTCATTAAATCATCCAGTTCTTCTGTTTTTATCATATTTGCAAAAGCAGCTGAAAATGCCATACCTATCAACATAAAGTTTAAAATAGGTGTTGACAAGAAATGATAGTTGACAATCATTCCCACCAAAGAAGCAATCAGTATAAACCCAATTAAAACAAGAAATCGCTGCTTAGATGTTTTCACACGGTTCATCACTAATCCGCTTAACACACCTACAGATGCTCCAATCATTAATGGCAACAAAACAATAAATGCAATCATATAAATAGGCATATCTTGAGAAGACACCTGCCCACTGACAATCGCCATTGTTGTAAAGAAAATAACAACACCAACCATATCATCCAATGCTGCCATTGGAATAAGCGTTTTTGTGACTGGTCCATCTGTCTTAAACTCTCTGACAATAGATAATGCAGGGGCTGGGGCTGTTGCTAAAGCAATCCCACCAAATAAGAAGGCAAGATAAATGGGGAGCTTCATAAAGTAAAAAGTGATGCCAAAAACCAAACTCACAAAGAGAAAAGTCCCAAGTGACTGAGTCAAAGTTGTAATGATAATTTGTTTTCCGGCACTCTTGATTTTTTTCCAAACAAGTTCTGTCCCAATCATCAAACCTACTGAACATTCTAAAATATTAATAATTCTTCCATAAACCACTGAATCTAATAAAGATTGATTTATCAATCCAATAGCATGTGGACCTAAAATCATGCCCGCTAATAACCATCCTAATATAGCTGGTAATTTTAGTTTTGAAACCAATTTTCCTACTCCAATTGCAATCAAAAAAGCAATAAGAAATCTCATCATCATTATCAATTTTCCTCCCTCGCAATACCATAAAGCACTATATCAATCCAATTTTCCATTTCTTCTTCATGTTTTTCAACAATCTCATCAAACGGTTCACCATTTTCTATCTGAACACGAAAATAATCATTAAATGTATTTTGCATCATCTTATAATATTCTAATGCTCTTTCAAATGATACCCCAGTTCTTAATTTCTTACTTTGTAAATAGTGTTTTATAAAATCTTCATTTAACACATCAAAATCTGTCTTAATCATTTTCACTTCTTCTTTTAAATGAGATGGTGTTCTTAAAATTGTATGAAAGAAGAGCCCTCTTAATTGAGGATATTCTTCAAAAAACTGCATTCTTAACTGCATATAGATTTTCATACTTTCTTCCTGATTCATATCCAAAGGTAAATGATCTTGATAATATGTGACAATCGTTTCAAAACAGATTTTTATACATTCTAAATAGAGTTCATCTTTATCTTTGAAATAATGATAAATGATTCCCTTAGATATTTGACCAATTTGACAAATATGATTCATAGATGCTTTTTCATAACTTTTTTCATTAAATTCTTGAATAGCACTTTCAATAATCTTTGTATGCATAGCTTTATTCATGTCTTCTCTTTTCATAATCTCTCCAATCATTGACCATGCGGTCAATAAATAGTATATCACAAATAAAAAAAAGAAAAAGATAAAAATCACTTTTTCCTTTTATACAAGAATAAATTCTCTACATATTTTTCTTTCATCTCAATAATTAATTGAATTTATACATGAGAAAATTATATCTATTGCAACTATATAATATCTTAAGGGAGTCATATTCTATAGTTATTCTAAATTAGCATGTCTAGCTTTCATTGTTTCGTTTGTTTGATTTTTTAGACCCATTATATTTAAAACAATACTATCATACAAAATTAATGTATACTGTTCAAATAATGTTCCCATTGGTTGAATTGTTTCACCATTTGTATCTTTGGATTGAACTGGAATAAGTAAAACAATATCTGCTAACTTCGCTAAGGAAGAGATCGAACTTGTTGTAATGAGAGCAACCTTTAATCCATTTTGTTTAGCAATTTCAGCTTGACTTATTAAACTTTTTGTTTCACCAGAACCAGAACTAATCAATAACAAATCACCTGGATGGGTATGGGGTGAACTGATTTCACCGACAACACTTATATTATACCCTAAGTGGAGCAAGCGATTTGCAAATGAACGAATCATCAAACCAGATCTTCCTGCACCTGTTAAATAAATATGATTTGATATATCAATTAAATCAATAAGTTTGTAGATATCAGAAGTATTTAACTGATTATTAACTTCTGTTAATTCACTTAATATTTTAGAACCATTAATATTCATAATCTTCTTTAACCTTCTTCTAATTGTTCACAAACGTATTTAATCAATGAAATATTATCATATTGCATGCAATTTTGAATAAACATTTCATCTTGAAACAATCCCATTAACTTTCTAAGAACTGTAATATGTTTTCCACCTGTTGCAAGAGCAAGATTAAAAATCAATTGACATTTAACAGTTTGGTCTGGATCTTCCATACGTTTAAAAACAACAGGTGTCTGTGTTCTCACAATACTTATACTATCTTCTTTAACAAAACTTGATTCGCCATGTGGCATAGCAACAGCTTGACCTGATGGTAGTCCTAATCCCGTAGGATAAATTTTTTCTCTATCTGTACATGCAGTAATAAACTCAGGCATTACTCTTCCTTCTTGAACAAGAACAGATCCAGCGACTTCAATAGCTTCTAAATCAGAGGATACATTTTTTTCAGTAAAATAGATTTTCATTATTCTCTCCCCTAACCTACTAACACACCTTTAATGTCTTCTAAAACTTCTTCTTCACCAATTCCTGTTAATAATCCAATTCCAATAATAACTGGAATAGTCACTGCATCATTATTAATTTTTGTTGAAGAAACCAACAAATCATAACTATTAATCCTATCTGTAGTTGCATCCATTAAAGATGCTTTATCAATTTGTGCCTCAATTCCTTGTTCTTTCAAATAATCTTGTAATCCTGCAACCATAATAGATGATGATGCAATTCCATTTCCACAAACAACCAATACTTTTTTCATATTCTTATATGGATTTCTTTTTTTATTTGTACTATCCTAAAGTTTTACTACACATTCGCATCGTTACCAAAAAAGAGTCGAATCTATCCTCTAAACATTATTCACTTTTTCAAACTCTTCATTTATTCTTTAATAGAATATTTCCTTAGATTTCACAAAACAAGTTCTATCTAAATCCATATTGTATATGAGAAATATAGGGTTCTTCTAGATATTCTATTTCTTCTTGTGTCAAATAAATATTAAAAGCATCAACCGCTTCATCTAAATATTCGATTTTTGAAGCCCCTACTAAAGGTGCAGTGATATATGATTTTGATAATACCCATGCCAAAGCAATCTGACTTGTTGATTTCTGATACTTTTTTGATAATTCATAAACACGTTTGATAATCTCTTGATCATGTTCTAAGATATATTCGTTTTGTAACTTCCCACAGTTATCAATTCTAGGGGATCCTAACGGTTTATTAAAAACACCATGAGCAAGAGGAGAAAATGGCGTTAATGCAATGTTTTCATATTGACACATTGGAATCATTTCTTTTTCTTCTTCACGATATATTAAATTGATCATGTCCTGCATAGATACAAATTGTGTCCATCCATGTTCCTTTGCAACAGCATTGGCTTTGACAAATTGCCAGGCATACATTGCACTTGCACCTATATATCTCACTTTTCCCATTCTCACCAAATCATTAAGAGCTTCCATAGTTTCTTCAATAGGGGTTGTATAATCCCAGCGATGAATAATATATAAGTCAATATAATCTGTCTGTAATCTTTTTAAAGAATTTTCAACTTCTACAAAAATAGCTTTACGTGACAGTCCTTTCGCATTGGCACCATTATGCATTGGATAATATAATTTTGTAGCAATCACAACATCATCCCTAGAAGCATAATCTTTTAACGCCCTCCCTAAAATTTCTTCACATTCTCCTAATGAATAATAATTGGCTGTATCAAAAAAGTTAATCCCTAGATCCAATGCGTGTTTAATGATTTTTCTTGCCTCTTCTTCACCGACATTGGCTTGAATTCCGCCCTTATCACTACCAAATCCCATACATCCTAAACAGATACGCGAAACTTTTAAACCAGTACGTCCTAAATTGACATATTCCATTGTTTTCATCTCCTCAAATTATGGCTTCAATGGGCCATAGAAATATGAAGCTGTTGCTCCACCATCAATTAAAAAATCAGTTCCTGTAATAAATGCCCCTTTATGACTCATTAATAATTCAGCAACATTGGCAATTTCATCAGCTGTTGCAGGTCTTTTCGCAGGACAATTTGCAAACATATTTTTATAGAAATCTCCTCTTGGTCCATTAAACTCATCAATCGCTAGTGGTGTGACGACAATACCTGGAGAAATGGAATTAATACGTGCTCCTCTTTCTCCCCATTTTACAGACTCAGCCATAACTCTTTTTTCATTACATCGTTTTGCAATTTGATACGCATGTAAGCTATCTGATAAATTTTGTGGTTGAAGAACTTCTAAATTTAATAAATCTTCTGTTGGTGTCATTGCTAATAAACTATCCACTTTTGCATTCAGTGCAGGCATACGATGTCCAGACTGACTTGAAATCGTCACCCCAACACCACCTTCTTTGATAACTTTTCCAACTTCCTCTAATAAAACAGCCGTTCCATAAAGATCAACTTTTAAAATCATTTCAATTGATGCTTGGCTTGGTGAAACTCCTGCTCCATTCACTAACATTGTGATATCACCATACTTTTGTGCTTCTGCAATGAGTTCTAAAATAGATTCTTTTGATGCTAAATCCATTTGAAAAGGAATCACATCAAAACCAGCATCATTCATGATCTTTGCTATGTTTATAGCATTCTCAATGCTTTTATCCCCCATAACAATTTTCATTCCATAACCCATTCTTCTTGCAATTGCCATACTGATTTGTCCAGCTCCTGTAACAATCATAACATCTTTCATTTTAATGTCCTCCAAACACTTCAAAATCTGTTTCTTTTAATTGCGTATCAATACATTGAATTTCATCTTCTGTGAGTATAATATGACAAGATTCAAAATTTTCCAATAATCTTGCTTCTTTTCGACTGCCTGGAATAGGAATGATAAATGATTTTTTATTGATCATCCATGCTAATGATAATTGTGCCATTGTACAATTCTTCTCTTTTGCCATTTTATTTAATAAAGTTAATAAACAATTTGCTTTTTGATATCCTTCGCTTTGATATTGGGGCATATGATTTCTAAAATCTCCTTGAGGAAATTTTGTCTCTGCATTAAACTGACCAGATAATAAACCATTTGCCATAGGTGAGAAAGCAACATATGTCACTCCCAATTCTTCACATACTGGAAATAAATTTTCATGCCATGTTGCCATCATTGAATACCGATTTTCTATCGCCGTTACAGGACATACTGCATGAGCTCTTCTCAAATAGTCTTCATTAACTTCTGAAATTCCCCAAGCTTTTATTTTCCCTGATTTTATCAATTCTTTCATCACTCCAGCAACAATCTCTGGTTCAACTTTCGGATCAATACGATGCTGATAGTGTAAATCAATATAATCTGTTTGTACTTTTTTCAGACTTCCTTCAATTGATTTTCTAATTCTTTCTGGTGAACTATCCAATTCTAAATGGTCCCCTTTGTGTTCAACACCAAACTTTGTAGCAATCACAACTTGTTTTCTTACATCTTTAAGTGCAGTTCCTACTAATTCTTCATTATAAGAGATACTGCCATCAGCATTTTCTCCTGTATAACATTCAGCAGTATCAAAGAAATCATAACCCATATCAAAAGCTTTCCTAATGATTTGAATAGCTGTTTCTTTATCTTCAGCAACACCATATGCATGCGAGAATCCCATACATCCTAATCCTACTGGATTAACATACATATCTGTTTTCCCTAATCTTCTTTTTTGCATATTTTTATTCCTCCTACTCTATTGCTTCTTTCACACAATGCAATGCATTGAGACTTCTGGGATAACCAATAAATGGTAAACATTGTGAAATAACTTGAATCAAAAAATCTTTATCATTACCAATTCTAATATTCGCTGATGCATGAGAAATAAGTTGTGCTTCACAACCCCCTTGAGCAGCTAAAAAACAAAATGTAATCATTTCTCTTTGGTTATAATCCAAACCATTTCTAGTGTAATAATCACCAAAACAATTATCTGTTAGCCAATAATTAATATGTTGTGAATCTTTATCACCTGATTGATAAAAATTTTTCATATTTTCTCCAAAAATATCAACTTGTGCCTGAATTCCTTTTTCTAATCTATTAATAGGATTGGTTGTTGATTGCCCAGTTAATGGCAATGCAATATGATGATCAATACAAAAATCATTCACTGCATGAAGAAACGGAAAAACTCTTCCCATTCCTAAATAAGCAACTGCCTGATAGACAATCTCTTTCATCTCAATTGGTGTCACACCAAAATTGTATGAAGCATTTAACATAACTTTAAACTCATCTATACCCTGACATCCTATTAATGTCGCCAAGATTGCAATAAATCTTGTATGTTCATCCAAATCACACTGATTGACAACCTCATCAAATGCAAAGTTATCAAATAATACAATAAACTCTGGATCTGTTTTTAACAATTTTGATTCATACCCTGGAAACATTCTTTCATGATATTTTTGAGCATTTTCACTTATTACCATTATCATACCTCCTTTATCCATTCACTTATTTTCACATCTGACTGATGAACTTGACTCCCATATATATCTAAACCCTTTTGGATAAAACTATCTGGACATAATCTTTCAATATCATGGATACTCTTCCCTAAGCCACTTCCTTCATGAGTACAAAACGGATAAATATATTTCTCACTTAAATCATAACTCTCTAAAAAAGTCCATATACACATAGGCATCGTTCCCCACCAAGAGGGAAAACCCAAATATATATTCTGATATTCTCGTATATGGGGGACAACATTTAAAAGTTTAGGCCTCACTTTATGAATCAGTTCTTGTTTTGCAATTTGAGTACATTCATCATAATCAAACGGATAATCATGAAGTGGTATCATTTCAAATAAATCAGCATCTAGCAGCTTTTGAAGTTTCTTAGCAATCACTTCAGTATTTCCAACCTTGAGTTCCTTAATTGTACCTGATACATAATTTTGTTTCTTATGTGAAAAATAAACAATTAAATTTTTTTTCATATTTTACCTCTTTTCTTAATCTAATTTTATGTCTTTTTATTTTCCAGAACAATCTCAATAACAAATCATTCTGATAAGTTTAACTTATATGAATTCCTATACTCTTCTACAAAATAACAAATATTTTTCTTAAATATTATGTTATTATAGAATATATTGTATTCATACACTATCATGTGTACAATGAAAGCAAAGAAAGAGGGGAATTGTATATGGATAAATACACAAAAGGATTTGTTATTCTTGCTGAGTCTGGTTCAGATTTACCTAAGGATATTGCTGAAAAATATGGTATTGAAATTGTACCAATGCATGTTATGTTTAATCATAAAAATTATGATGATGGGGAATTTCCAATTAAAGAGATTATTGATTATTACGACAAAACAAAAACTATTCCAACAACAAGTGCTACAAATGTTGGAGAATATATGAATGCATATCAAAAAATACATCAGGAACATCCTGATAAATTGATCTTACATTTATGTTATTCAGCAGTAACAACAGCAACATATCAAAATGCGAATATAGCAAGTGAAGGATTAGACTATGTTTGTCATATTGATACTCAATTCGTATCTGGTGGACAAGGCTTTCTCTTATATAAAGTTGCAAAATATTTAGAAAACTACCCTGATATTGAATTAAAGGCACTTAAATCTTATATTTATAAACTTATTGAAAAAACACACATGGTCTTCTTACCAAGTCAGTTAGACTTTCTCAAAGCTGGTGGAAGAGTTTCAAATGCCGCTTATTTAGGTGCCAATATTTTAGGACTTAAACCTATTATAGAAATTATTGATGGCAAACTTGTTGGAACGAAAAAGTATCGTGGACGTGATATGAAGAAAATATGTAAACGTATGATGAATGAATTTCTAACTGAATATGACTGTCATTTAGAAGATTTCTTCATGCTACATTCTTATGGATTGGATAAAACAATCATGAAAGAGACTGAAAATATAGCCAAAGAACATGGATTTCAAAATATTCGTTGGATTGAGACAGGTGGTGTTATTACAAGCCATAGTGGTCCAGGATGCTTTGGATTTATCTTTGAGGAAAATAAATAAAATGATAAAACGCAGGCTTAACAGTCTGCGTTTAATAATTGCCTTAAAAGTTCAGCAAATTCTTCAATATAATAATTGGTTCTTTCTTTTTTCCAAAATGCACAATAGTTACGTTGAAGCTGTTTATCTTTATGATATAAAGGGATACGTTTAATCCCCTGGACAGGTTCTGTTAAAGTTCCGATAGCTTCAATAGGAAGAAAACCTCGATTGGAAGCTATCATTAAGCGAGCTTCTTCTAATGTCTCAGCAAAGAGAAAAGGAGAAGAAAACCCCAAAGTATTTTGATAATAATCTTTTTCAGTATCTTGTTGTTCTTTAGTTGATATAAGTATACATGAGACTCTTTTTAAATCATTTAAAGTGAGAGTCTTTTTTTCACTTAAGGGATGATGAGTAGAGATTTCAACATAACAATCACTATATAGCAACTCATAATTAAAATAATCTTGATTAAAAGCACGCCTTTGATCACTTATGACCAAATCAACATCATGAAATCTTAACAAGTTATAAAGTTCTTCATGAGTTCCATTCATAATAGAAAGTGAAACCTCTGGATAAAGACTTGCGAATTGAGCAATAGCATGTTGGAGTTCCTGAGCCCCATAACAACGTAAATATCCTATTTTTAAAGTTAACTCTTCATCTGTTCCTCTTCTCTTTGTTTCATTTTTAAAATGTTCAATTTCATCAATGAGTTCTCTACCATGACGATAAAAATACTCTCCTGCTGGAGTCAAAGAAAACTGACGATTATTTCGCTTAATCAAATGAACACCAAATTCATTTTCTAAAGATTTGATTTGCTGTGATATAGCTGATTGGGATATATAACATTGCTCAGCAGCTTCAGTAAAACTATGATTATCTACAACACTCATAAAATATTTCATCTGTTTTAATAACATAAATATATCACCATCTTTCTTTTATATTATAAACCCTAGAGTTAACTCTAAGTCAAGTAGAAACTATCCCACTTTAAATATGTTATAAATTATTATAAAATATTTATATGGATCACAAAGGATTCAAACAACCTTTTCAATGAATTATATAATGTGATTATCATTTACATACAAATCAAAGTGATAATTTTTATTTGATAGAAAATTGGTACGTTTCATTTATGTAAAATTTTGATAACTCTTGTTTTTATTGTTTTCATTTTTTATAATAGAATTAACATAGAAAGGAAATTGACATGAATATATTTACAAAAATATCTCAACTCACAAAACTCACTGATAATGAAAAATTACTTGTTGACTTCATACTTTCTCACCCAGAAAAAGTGATGATGATGAATGCCAAAGAACTTGCTTTACAAACTTATGTTTCTCAAACAACAGTTTATCGTTTATGTAACAAACTGGAATTATCAAACTTTAGTGATTTAAAAGTCTTAATTGCTACTCAAAAAAAAGATTTTGAAAAAGAAAGTCAGGATATGGATTTTAATTATCCCTTCTTTCATAGACAGACACACCATGAAATAATACATAATATGGAAAGTCTATATCAACAGACGATTGTCGCAACTAAAAATTTACTTGATTTAGAAACTATTAAAGCTATTGTTCAAGAAATGTATAATGCGAAGAGTATTGCTATATACCCATCTGTTGGAAATATTTCAGTTGCTGAAAACTTCCGTCAAAATATGCAGGAAATTGGTCAGCCTATTGAAATTGCAACTTCAATGTATGACCAACATTGGTCTGCTTGTATCAAAGGACAAAATGATTTGGTCATTGTCATATCTTATATGGGAAGAACACCTAATATATTAGATCTTATGCATGAACTAAAAAAACGCAAAGCAAAAATAATATTAATATCTGCAACTTATGAAGAACAATTATCTCCACTTGCAAACTATCATCTCTATATGTGTTCTTATGAAAGTTTTCATGAAAAAATCAGTTCTTTTTCATCACGTATTTCTTTACAATATATACTTGATTGTTTATATTCGTGTTACTTTGAAAGGAATTTCTACGATTTCTTGAATTTTAAGATTGATAATTATATTGATTAAATGATTAATTTTTTTCATTGTTTTGATTGTTTTGTTTAAATATTTGCAAAAAAATTTCTTTATACAAGTTAGATATTTTCATAAATTCTCTTTGCAGTATAATGTGATTGTAGTGATAGATAAAAGAAGATGGTTAAAATGGTTTCCTGTCAATCTACATCTATTTATATCACAGTTATATAACCTTCGTTATTTTATCTATCATTCAGATTATAAATGAGGAGAGAAAAAATGAAAAAAATATTATTAGTATGTAATGCTGGTATGTCTACAAGTTTATTAGTTACAAATATGGAGAAATATGCAAAGAAAGAAAATATTGAAATCACAATTATGGCTGTTCCTCTTACACAAGTTGATTCAGTTGTAAAAGATTGGGATATTGTTATGCTTGGTCCACAGGTTAGACACTGCTTAAATCAAATCAAAAACATTGTAGATGGAAGAATTCCTGTAGAAATTATTGATATGAGGGACTATGGAATGATGAATGGGGAAAAGGTTTTAAAAAGAGCATTGGAGTTATTAGATAATGAAAAGGTGTAATGGCTAGATTTTCTAGCTTTTACACCTTATTTTATAAATGTCTAATGACTTTTTTTAATTCAAATTGTTCATTATATTCAAATATGAATATACAACAATTTGGGAAGCCTTTTTTAAGTTCTTCTGTAGGGTCTTGAATTGCTCTTAAGAAATTAAAGCAAGCGCCACTATGTGAAACAGCTAAAACAGATTCATGATCATCTTTTTCCATAATATCAGTTAAAGTTTGTAGCATTCTATCTTTGACATCATTTGAAGATTCTCCCCCAAAATACATATAGAATGTTTCACAATCCTGAGGTGTTTTCGCATTTAAATCTTCGCTTTCACCTTCTAAAAAGCCATAATACATTTCTTTTAAGGCCTTTAAACGAGTATAAGGCATATCAGTTATGATTTCTAATGTATCACAACATCTTTCAGAAGTTGAAGAATAAGCATGATCAAATGTAATATTATTGTCCTGGAAATAAGATTTAACAATTTGTGCTTGAGAAATACCTTCTTTGGTTAAAGGTGAATCACACCATCCTTGAATTTTGTGTCTCACATTAAAGAGTGTTTGTCCATGTCTCATCAAATAAAGTGTTTTCATCAGTTATTCATGCCCCATAATCTTATGAGGAATATAGCACTCTTCTAAATATTCAATATCTTCTTGAGACAAGCAGACATCAAGTGCTCCAATAAAGTCATCTAAATACTTTTCTTTAGTAATTCCAACAATTGGTGCAGTTACACCTTTTGACCATAGCCAAGCAACTGCAACTTGAGATCTTGTGACTTGATATTTTTGTGCAATTTCAGACACTCTTTCAACAATTTTTTGATCCGCTTCTTGAGTATTATCATATTTTCTTTTGGCCACTTCGTCTTCTTGTGCACGCTTTGAATCTGAATTCCAATCACGTGTTAAACGACCAGCTGCAAGTGGACTATAAGGAACTAAAGCAACACCCATATCTTGACATAATGGATTCATTTCTCTTTCTTCCTCACGATACAGCAGATTGTAATGTCCTTGCATCACTGAGAATTTTGTCCAGCCATGACTCTGTGCAACATATTGAGCTTTTTGGAATTGCCATGCATACATACTTGATGCACCAAGATAATGAACTTTTCCACTTCTTACAAGATCATTTAAAACACACATTGTTTCCTCAATCGGTGTTTTATAATCCCACCTATGAATATATAATAAATCTATATAATCTGTATCCAAACGTTTTAAACATTGCTCAACCTCATGCATAATGGATTTACGCGATAATCCCCCACCATTTGGTCCTTCATGCATTTGTCCACTGACCTTTGTAGCAATAACAACTTCTTCTCGAACTGCATAATCTTTAAGAGCTCTTCCTAAAATCTCTTCACTAACCCCTAAACCATATACATTAGCAGTATCAAAGAAATTAATTCCTAAATCTAAAGCTTTTTTAATAATTTTTCTTGAATCAGTCTCATTTAAAACCCAACTATGAATCCATTTTTGGGGATCACCAAAACTCATACACCCTAAACAAATACGTGAAACTTCTAATCCTGAATGCCCTAATTGAACATATTCCATATTCTTGCCTCCTTAACCTAATTGATTATATTCATTTTCATCTACTGCTTCTAACCATTCATTTGAAGAATCTTTAGCAGGGATTTCAACAGAAATATGTGTAAACCAGCTATCTTTAGCAGCTCCATGCCAATGCTTAACTTCAGGAGAAATGCATACAATATCACCTGGTTTTAATTCCTGAGCTGGCTTTCCCCATTCTTGATAATAACCTCTTCCCATGGTACAAAGTAAAATCTGTCCACTCTTATGATGAATATGCCAATGATTGCGACATCCAGGTTCAAATGTCACATTTGCCATAGGTCCACCAGTTTCCGTTAATCTGTTTAAATAGCTTTGTCCATCAAAGTATTGAGCATATGCATCATTAGGTTCACCTAATCCAAATAAAATTTCTTTCTTCTCCATTTTCTTTTCTCCTTATTTTTTTGTCACTTCGTTAATAATATTTAATGCATTTAATGTTCTTGGAAATCCAATATAAGGTTGACATTGCGTAATGGTTTCAATTAACAGTTCACGACTATTTCCTACTGTTATATTAGCACCAACATGACCTCTTAACTGATTTTCACATCCACCAAGAGTTGCTAACATCACAAATGTCATCAACTCACGTATTTTTAAGTCTAAACCATTCCTTGTATAGAAATCACCAAAACAATGTTCTGATAAATAATTTTGAATATGTTTTAATTCCTCTGGTGCCATAGCATGTCCTGATTGAATATGTTCTTTTCCAAACGCTGTACATTGGATAGTAAATCCTGCTTGAAACCTTGTTTCTTCATTCACTGTATGTTGAGATTCTAAAGGTAAAGGAATATGAAATTCCTTCATAACTTTATTAACAACTTCTAATGCTTCTTCTACCTTTCCAAAACCAATATAAGGTGTACACTGATAAATGACTTCTTTAATTTGAATAGGAGGAACATTCATCTTTATAGCAGCCTTTACATGTCTAGATAATACTGTTAAAGTGTGATTTGTTGTATTGACAACAATAAGTATTAACTCTCTTAATTGCTGACTTAAATTCCCATGTTGATAAATATCACCATAAATATAATTCATCATAATCGTTTTATATTCAATATCATCCTTTAAGATATCATCCAAATCATTAAATTCATCATATAATGTTTTTGCTTGTTGTAAATTCCTCATAACATTCTTCTCCATCCTCTAAAACTTTATATTTTGTTTTTATTGTTATTGTTAATGTCATCATACAAACTCCAATCATTATCAAGGCAATGATAAAAGCATACATGTATGATCCAAAGAAATCATAAATATATCCTACCATTGATAATGAAATAGCAGCTCCTAGATTAGAAGCAAATGATATCGTTGGGAATACAGTTGCATAATGTTCTACTCCAAAAAAAGACTTTGTAAGCAATGGCAATGATACTGCACCTATAGAATAACAAGATCCAAATAAGAAAGCCCCTAATATTAATAACCATGATGATGAACCCATCATCAATAAAATAATTCCAATAACATTTGCTATAATCATTGTTATTGTTGCTTTGACTGCTCCAATAGCATCACTCAATACGCCTATAATTAATTTAGATACAATATTACCAATCATTCCTGCTGATAATAATGTTGCTCCCAATGAGACATTATAACCAATTGATTCCCCATAGCCAGGTAAATGTTGAGTTATACTTGTAATACAACTACATAGAAGTCCAAAGATAAAGAACGAAATAAATGCAGTTGTCATAAAATGAAACGATGATGTATGAGAAAGAGATACTGTTGCTTTCTTTTCCTCAAAACCATAAGGCAAAAGTCCATCTTTCTGTGGATTGATATGAAAAGGGTAGATAACAGCTGGAAGGCATAATGCCAATAGAATTGCAGCTTTTATCAAATATCCAGTTTGCCATCCCATTGTTTCAATACAACCAGATAAGATAGGCGAACAAATAGAGCCAGCCAAGCCACTAAAACCAAAAACAACACTTGTCGCAAGACCATGCTTTTTTTCAAACCAATTATTTACAATCATAGTGAGTGGAACAATTGAAAACATGCCTGTACTTAAGCCTCTCACTGCTCCTAAAATATAAAATACCGGTATCGTTCTTGCATAAGCCATAGCCCCAGTCGCAATCACAGCAATCCCAACACTAACACTCAATAATATTTTATATGGGACTTTTTTCATAATTCTTGGAATAAATAATGCACCCATTGCTGTCACAAGTGAAAATATTGTCATATGCATAGAAAATGTTCCACGCATAATACCCAAACTTTCAGAAACAGGAGTGTAAAAAACTCCAGACGAATTAATAGAGACTCCAATTGATGAGGCTGCCAAACCACAGCAAACTGCAAGAACAATCCAATGTTTTTTATTTTCCATATAATTAACTCCTTTCCTTATCCATTCACCTTATATAACAAACAATCCAAAGCATCTAATTCCTTTTGTGTATCATGAATATGATCTAAAAGTTGTTGTCTTTTTCTTTTCAATATTTTTATTCTTTGTAATTTTGTCTGATCGCCTAATAAATATAACTGCATATATATTTTGATGTCTTCATGAGCAAAATGCAGTTTTTGTAGCGAGAGAATGAAACTCAATTTCTCAATATCTTCTTCATCATACTCTTCTTGCTTTGTTAAATGTAAACTTTCATAATCATCTAATATTGAAAATGGAATACTGTATATTCGATTCACATCCTCTTTCTTCATGATAACCTCCTTAAATATATTTTTTTGACATCTTCATTTTATATTAGACATAGCACAATGTCTAATACCTATAATGAATGTACATTAATGCTCTGTAAGCATTATAAAAGAACTTATCTCAAAGAAATAAGTTCTTTTAATTCAATATAAATTTCACACCATTATTTGCATTTCTAATATGCGATACCCAACAGATTTCATCTGTTGAATAATACTTTCTTGTGGGACTTGTTGCTTTGTAAATAATAATGCTGATTCTGTATCCATATCTACTATCAAGAAATAACCTTCTATTTGATTAAATGTATTCTCAATACATTCTTTACATTTTGGAGATGTCATTCCTTCTATTTTTAACTTTATGCAAAACGGGTAATGCTTCTTATTTTTATCTTTTGATTGAAGAGTCACTGAACATTTCTCACAACTATAATTTTTTTGAGAAATCTTTTTCATATATGATTTGATACTATTTATACAAAACATAAGCAAAACAAGAAAAATAATAACTGTACCTATAATAATACCTCCATTCTTATTTATATTTTATATTTTCATTCATTATTCTCTATACACTAGGCAAGGTTAGTCATCACTAACCTTATCTATATATTATTCTGATTCATCATTATTGTCAAATGACTTTATAACATTTTTTTGTACAAAAAAGAACCTATTTGCATATAATAGGCTCATTACTTTATCTCTTCAACGAGAAGACTTCTCCAGGTGCAACAATATGAATACGTTCAGGATTGATAATTCTTCCTTCTAATGATTTAGGGTTCCCATTAAAAGCATCCATATCTGGTGCGTCAACTGTTCCCCAATGAATAAGTATTAAATCAGTATGAGGATATGTATTAGCAAGTTTAATAGCATTATCTAAGCCAATATGCCAAGAGTTATCAGAAAAATCAAATAACATAACATCTGGTTCTGGCATTTGAAGATGTTCATCAAGCAGTCTAGAATCCCCAACTAACCAAATACTCCCTTCAGGAGTATCTATCCAATATCCACAATAATCTTCAAAGCGATATTCTCTGATTTGACGATATTTTTCTTTTTCATTTTGCCATGCATGGTCTGCTGGTGTTAATGTTATTTTCATTGGTCCAATTTCAAATTGTTGACCAATATCATACCCATGACCTGGAAGTTTTTCCTCTGCGAATAACTGAGCCAAATAATGTGGACCATGATATGCAGAAGTGACAGCTGATAAATCAAGACAAGTCATTCGACTAAAATGATCATTATCACAATGTGTAATGAGTACACCATCTAAGTGAGGAACATCTTGAGGAATGATTGGCATATCAACTAACAATGGTAAATCAAAACCCTCAAGTAAAGGATCGATCATAATAACTGTTCCATGACTATTTATCATCATTCCTGCACCTGACAACCAATAAATATCTGTATGAGAAATAGGCTGAAATGCTTGATGTCTTATTGAAATTGTTTTTGGAGCAATGGCTTGTTTCATATATTTTCCACCTTTCTTTTCAATATAATTATAGGATAAGTGATATAAAATGTCTAATACCTATAATCTATATTCAATTATGCTTTTAAAGAATCTTTCAGTTTTTCAATAAAACGTGAAGTTGCTGGAGAAAAGATTTGATGCTTTTTCCAGACAACAACTGTTCCTGTTTCTAAACGTGGTGATAATGGAACAAAGCACACCTTTGACGATGAACTTGGGTTAATTAATTTTTCTAAACTTATTGCATAACCAATCCCATGTTCAACCATAATAGCAGCATTATAAATTAAATTATATGTGGCTATTATGTTTAAATGATCATAACTCTCTTTAAACCAGTTTGCTATTTCATTTTGAACAATTGAACGACTTGTTATCAAAAGTGGTAAATCAATTAAATCTTCTACCGTTACATATTCTTTTTGTGCAATAGGACTTTCAATTGGTGCAACAATCCCCCAAACTTCCTTATGATTCAATCTTATAAATTCATATTTTTCAATATCAACAGGTTCTGTTAATAATCCTATATCAATGAGTCCCTTATCTATTTTTTCTTTAACATCATCTGCATTCCCGCTATAGAGATGATATTGAACCTGTGGATACTCACACTTAAAATCCTGTATTACACTTGCCAGGATATGCATTGAATATGTCTCTCCACCACCAATAAAAATCTCACCAGTAATTAAATTATTCTGTTCTAAAAATTCTTTTTCAGTTTTATGAGCCAAATCAACAATTTCTTCTGCTCGTCTTCTTAGCAACATTCCTTCATCTGTTAATGTGATTCTATTTTTACCACGAATAAACAATTGTGCATTTAATTCATCTTCTAGCTGCATTAACTGTCGTGATAAGGTTGGTTGTGTAATATGTAAAAACTCTGCAGCTCGTGTAATATTCTCCTCTCTTGCAACCGCAAGAAAATACTTCAATACTCTTAACTCCATAGTCACACCTCTTTCTTTTATCATTATACTAGAAGGATTCCCTAAAATCGAGAACGAATCAAAAAAAGAAGACTGTTATTTAACAACCTTCCTTGTGTCTTGAACAATTTGTCCATCTTCAATCGTAATAATACGATCAGCAATACTCGCAATCAATTCATCATGAGTTACCATAATAACAGTTTCATGATATTTTCTTTGTGCTATTTTCAATAAATCAACCACTTCCTGTGAACTTTTCGCATCAAGGTTACCTGTTGGTTCATCAGCAAAGATAATTGCTGGTTTACTTGCAAGAGCACGTGCTATTGCCACTCTTTGTTGCTGTCCACCAGATAATTCATGAATAAAAGCATATTTTTTATCTTCTAGTCCTAATAATTGAATGACCTCTTCAATATAATCATTATCAACTTGTTCATTATCAAGATGAATAGGTAAAACAATATTCTCTAAAACATTTTGTGTAGATATAAGATTAAAAAACTGAAAAACAAATCCCATTCTGCGTCTTCTTAATCTTGTTAAAGTATCATCATTCATATTATATAGTGATTGTCCTTCTAAAAAAACTTCACCTGCATTAGGTTCTACCAAACCACCTAAAACATGTAACAATGTACTTTTACCACTACCACTTCTTCCAACAATGGCAACAAATGTTCCTTCTTCTATATCAATGGATAGATTTTTAATAGCGTCAACTTTGTTATCATCAAAACCATAAGTTTTTCTCAGATTTTTTCCTTCTAATATCATAATAAGTCCTCCTATTCAGTTTTAATTAAATTATCTAAAGGTTTTTTCTTCAATATTGTTAATAATGGGAAACTGTAAACAATAAAACAAACAATGAGAGTAATCATACTGACAATTATAAATTCAACATATGGAAATAGAAAATATCGTAAATAAAAACATTCTAATGCAATTAGTAAAAGATTAAAACATGTGATAATAATAAAAATAATAAATCCTTTCAATAATTGTTTTATTAATAAATCTTTCTTAGTCATCCCTATTAACTGCATCAATGCATAATCATTTTTCCTACTTACCATTTCGTTTTTATTCATAAAACTACAAAGGAAAATACAAATCACAAAAGATCCACAAAGAACATAAGAATTAAAAAATGTTTCAGGAGCCGAATTTAAATTACTAAAACCGAAAATGTAATGATCTTGTATTTCAATATTCCCTAATAACTCTGGATACAATTTTTCAATATTTTGTATATAAAGATTTCTTTCATTATCGTCTTCATAAAAAATATTAATATATTCGCTTTCATATCCATCTTTAATCTTTTGATAAAGTGGAGAACTGATATAAATCCCATAATCAATAGCTGTATAATATCCTTCATAATAATCATCCCCATACCATGTCCTTGTTTCGATAGTATCTGCTGGCTCAATGCTTCCGACAATTTCTATCTCTTGATTATTTAAGACAAGGGTATCACCTATGAGTAAGCGATCCATATTGGTATGTACTGTTTGTATTTCTCCTTCACTTACATTCTCTTCAAGATGATAAGGACTGATATCACCAACAATTAAGGCTTCATAATCATTCACAGGTTTTCTTCCTTTGATATCACTCTTTTCAATAATCTCTTGATCACAAGTAAAAACTTGATTTAAAAATACATCTTGATTTTCATATTGACAAGGAATATCACTTTTCACATATGTATAATATGTATTTGGAATATTAAGTGAACTCAAATCATATTCACCAAATATACTTAATCGCTTAGTTTTTTCATATTCAACTGTTGTATAATTTTCTAAACTTTCTTCTTGACTAAGCTCATTATAAGTAGTGATTATTGTATTTATAAGAAAAAGACCTGTATGAAAGCATAAAACTATAATAAGAAAGAAATGCATTTTTTTATTTGTTTTTAATTCACGCCAGGCCAATCGCCATTTGTTTTGATAATGGAGATTGCGATAACGAACTTGAATATACTGGAAAGTATAACTATCAAATGTCCCACTTAAGGCTCGTTTTGATGATTTGGATATTGGATACAACAATGTAATACTCATACAAATCAATATGATAACTCCATTCACAAACAATTGCTGAGATGAAAGAATGAAAGCAAAATAACCTAATAAAGAATCAACACCTAACATAATAATATATGAAATGAGTGGAGAGAGTAAAGTTCCAATCATAATGGCTATAATTAAGCATAATACATTTTCATAAAAACTCATCAGTATTAATTGCCTTGTTGTCATTCCAATGCCTCGCATTAAAGCAAATTCCTGTACTCGCTGCTTTAAGCTTGCAGAAGTAAATGTAATTAAGACAAAACTTGTAATTAATAAAACCTGTAATAAAATAAATAAATCTGTCTGCTTTTCTTGAAAATTAGCCATACTCTCATTATGATTATATCCATATGGATTATGTTCCCAATGATTATCAGTATCTAATTCTACATCGATTACCGTTCCACTATAATGTTCAGTAAAATGTGGTAACGAAATATCTAAAACATAATAATCACCCATATTCTCTTTTCTAACTGCCAAGTTACGATCACTAAAGATAGTTGTTGTTTCATATTTATCGGGTATATTTGTATATATATCAGAAAAATATCGTTCTTGTGAATTATGAACAATGCCAACAATTTTTAGTTCTCGTTCTTCAATTGAAGATGTCCTTATTTCAAGAATCTGGTTAAGCTGATAATCTTCCTTTAACTCTTCTGAAATCATGATTTCATCTTCATTCTGTGGAAATTGTCCTTCTACCAAACGTATTTGACAGAGTTCAAAGAATGACTGATCAGCATATGAAACACGCCACTCATTCTCAGTCTTTCCTTGATCAAAAAGATAAGCATATTCAAAACCATTTTTATCTTCATACTGATAGGCCACTTTATCAAATTTTTCTGGCTCAGCAATTTGTCCATAGAAATACCATGAACCATACTCCTGTTCATTCCATAATCTACTTACTTGAAAATAAGAAGTTTGAACAATCGAATATGTACTATAAAAAACTGATATAAAAATGATAATAAGCGAAACAAAAATATAGTGCTTTTTATATTTAACAATGTTTCGATATGCCAGACGATATAGTGTCTTATTCATAACTTTCCCCTCCTTTATTTTATAAGAATCACTTCAATAGATTTCCTAGTCAATTTTTCTTAAATTATCTAATGGCTTATGTTTTAATACAAAGTATAGTGGAGTCACATAAATCAATAGACAGATAACAAAAACGAATAAACTTAAAATGATAAACTCCATATAGGGAATTGTCCAATTCTCTAAATAAGTACATTCCATAATAACAAAAAATGTTTGTATACTGATAACAAGAACAAATATAATAATTCCTTTAGCTATTTGTTTATTCAATAAATCTCTTTTTGTCATTCCTATTAACTGGCATAAAGCATAGTCATTTCTTCTATTGAACATTTCATTTTTATTGATAAAATAACATAGGAAAATACAAATACTCATAGATGCATATAGAACATATGAATGAATGCTTGATTCAGCAAATGAACGCGCATTTGAACCAGAATATATTTCTATACTATTTTTATCCTCTATATTATTGAGGAGTTCAGGATACTGATTTAATATTTGACTTATCATAATATTTTTCTCTTTTTCTGTTTGATAATAGATATCTATATAATCCTGTTCATAAACTCCATTTATTGTTTGATATAGAGAGGGAGTTACATAAATTCCAGTATATGTAGATAAATAATATCTTTCAAAATTAAACAAACCATCTACAGGATCGTTATATTTTAGAATTTCAGCTGGTTGAACAATTCCTACAACTGTTACATCTTGACCATTGAGTTGAAATGAATCCCCAATAGACAATTGAATATCTAAAATTTCATGATAACCATTATTATATGTGAGATATAATTGAGGATTATTATGAATAAGAATTTCATAATCATTCATAGGAAATCTCCCCTCAATTCGACTTTTCTTTAACAAATCATCATCACATGTATAAACATCATCAACATAAGCTTCTGTATCTTTATATACAATATCCACTTCACTTTTGCTATGAGTATAATAAATATTATTAAGTTCAAGTGAATGAAAATGATAATCTGTAAGGATACTTAATTTTTTTGTTTTGTCTAAACCAATATATGTAATATCTTTCTTTTGATTATTATAATTCTGAGCCATCATATTCATAAGTATAAAACTTGTATGAAAGCAAAGTGCCACGATGAAAAGTATATGTATTTTTTTATTCACTTTCAATTCTCGCCATGCTAATCGCCATTTATTTTGATAATGCAGTCTGCGGTAACGGATTTGAATATATTGAAAACGATAACTGTCAAAAGTCCCACTCATAGCATGTCTTGAAGATTTTGATATTGGATATAGCAATGTCATAATTATACATATCAATACAACTGCTGCATTGATACATAACTGTAAAGGTGAAATGATAATGATAAAAATATCTTTAAAATATTTAATAACGAACATAATTCCATAAGAAACAAACAGTGCCATCAATGTGCCTAAAACTATGGATAGAAAGACACATATTGCGTATTCATATAAATTCATCAGCATCAATTGTTTGCTCGTCATCCCTAATCCTCTAAGCAAAGCAAATTCATGAGAACGTTGTTTCAAGCTTGCAGAAGCAAAAGCTATTAATACCAAACTCGTTATGACTAAGAGTTGTAATAAAACAGCTAAATCGAATTGTGCCTCTAAGTATTTTAACATGTACATTGAATGATCATAACCATACTTATTCACATCAACTTGTCCTTGATCATTATATAAAAGCTTGATTGGAATATGACTATAGAATTCCTCTCCTGATTCTATGCTTAGACTTCTATCACAAAACAGAGTAACTCTCTCATACTTTGAATTTATGTTTGTATATATATCTGCAAAATAATTTTCTTGAGAATTATGCACAACACCTACAATTTTATATTCTTGCATTTCTAACAAAGTCGTCATCATCTGAACAGTGTTTCCTAGTTGATATTTTTCTTCATTTAACAGTTCCTGAGAGACAACAATTTCATTTTTATGAGATGGAAAGTGTCCTTCAATAAGATCAACCTTACATAATTCATTAAACTCTTTATCTGCATATGCTACATTGTATCCATCTTCATTAACTCCCTGTAAATAAAGATATGTATATTGAAAGCCATTGTCTTCTTCATAATGATAAGCAACTTTATCAAATTTCTCTGGTTCAGCAATTTGTCCATAGAAGTACCATGAACCATATTCCTGTTCATTCCATAATCTATTCACTTGAAAATAAGAAGTTTGAACAATTGTATATGTACTATAAAAAATAGATATAAAAAGGATAATTAGTGAAACAAATATATAATGTTTTTTATATTTGATAATGTTTCGATATGCAAGACGATATAAAGTCTTATTCATATAATCCCCCCTTATTTTTATATTATCAAAGTAATCTTTAAATTCAGTGAATTTAAATTTTTTTCTTTGCTAATACTTGAGGAATTGAGATTTCAAATACCGCCCCATTATCATTTCTAGCAACGATAAATCCATGATGTTCTTCAATAATTCGTTTTGCTAAAGAAAGTCCAATACCTATTCCTTCACCTTGAGGGACCTTCCCTCTATAAAAACGTTCAAAAATATGTTGCAGTTCCTCTTCATCAAACCCTTGACCATAGTCTCTAATCATAATTTTTATGAATGATTCAAATTTATGTACAATAATATCAATACAACCATTCTGATTCTTTTCAATACAATTTTTAATAATATTTTCTAAAGCTTCTACAAACCATTTATAGTCACATAGAAGTGTTTCCTGTTGATGTTCAACCTGTAAAATCATATGATTTTGATTTAATAAATGCTCTAAGTTTTCTTCAACAGTATCAATAAGTGTTTCAATTGAATAATCATCAAACCGAAAAGAAATACTATGAGAATCTAACAATGCTAATGTCAGAAGATCATTAACCAAATGATTCATCTTTAATGTTTGTTGATAAATTTGATGTAATTTATCTCTTTGTTTATTATCCTCAATAACATCTAATAGCAATTCTTCATTTAATCTCATAGATGTAATTGGTGTCTTCAATTGATGAGAAATATCTTCAATATAACCTTTCAATTGGATTTGTTCTTGTTGCATGGTCTTCATAAGTTGGTTATAACGATGTGATAATGTATAAAGTTTATGAGATAACAAACTCATATCTCCCTCACCATCAATGACATTCACTTTCTTTTGTTCAATAATAGCATCTGCATGAGAAATAAGATGTTTCATTTGCTCATGATTATTCTTCCTTATCCAAACATAAAAAAGACCTAACAAACCTAAACATATCCCTAACATATAAAGATAAAGCTGGGTTTGAAAGATAATATACATCATAAAGCTTAATAAAGAAATAATATAGATTGTCTGAATACCCTTATATAAATAAGCATCCATTGATTTTATTGGCCCCATCTATATCCCACCCCTCTTAATGTCTCTATATAAGATTGACCATGATAAGTACCTAAAGTTTGGCGAATTCTTTTCATATGAACAGATAAAGTATTGTCTTCTATAAAATGCTGGGTTTGACTTTCCACTAAATCCAATAAATTTTGTCGTGTAATCACCATGCCATGGTGCTGAATCAAACATAACAAAATATGATAACAAACATTTGTTAAATCTAATAACTGACCATTCTTATAAACTTGATAGTTTTTTGTGTCAATCTTTAAATCAGCTGTATAAATAATATCCTGATTTACTGGAATTCTTCTTAATAATGATTGGATACGTGCATAGAGTTCCTGAATACCAAATGGTTTACATACATAATCATCTCCTCCAGCACTCAATCCTTCTACTATAGATTGTTCACTATTTTTACATGTTAAAAATAGTAAAGGGGTTCGATAATTCTCACGGATATGTTGGCATAAAGAAATTCCATTTCCATCAGGTAATTGAATATCCATAATGATTAAATCAATAGATGAATTCATTATTTCTAAAGTTTGTTTAACATTAAATGCCTGAATAACTTCATAGTCTTTTAACTCTAATGCCTCTTTTAATGACCTTTGTATCAATTGATCATCTTCTACAACAAGTATTTTTTGCATAATATCACCTGTATATATTGTATCATAGAAAAGTGTATTAAGAATGAAAATACTGAAAAAATAGTGCTTCATAGATTGAAACACTATTTCTTTATCTTATTAATTTGTCAATTAAGACATTTGAGAGAATTTTTGTTTTAACTGATTTATCTTTTGTTGTTCAGCCTGTTCAGTTGGATACCAACCTTTAGCAGCCATTTTCTTATAAATCTCATTTTGGATTGTTAAAGAATTACATAATGCTTGATCAAATGCAGAATGCACATGTTCTGTATTTGATTCAATAGTTCCATGTAAATATAAGTCACAAACTCCTTTAACACTCATTAATAGACTTTCCATTAAACATTTATCATCCATGATTTTCGATCTCCTTTCTTATTGTTTTTATAAAAGATTATAAAATTGTTGAAATAATTCATTATGTTTTGTTACTAACTGATTTACGTATTCCTTTAACTCAGCATCTTGAAGTTTAGAAGCGACTTCAGTACACTGTTTTTTCAAATACTCTTCATGACCTAATGCATCTTCAATATAAAGCAATTCTTTGGGACTCATACCTTCACCTCCATTTTTATTTTTCACAAAAAAATGAAAAAGATACATTTCTTTAAAAAAAAGACATTCTAAGATGTCTTCCCAAAAACTTTATTCATATCTTCAACAATTTGACTATCAATTTTATTTCCTACTGCCATACTTCTCATAATTTCAATACTTTTTTCATGAGACATTGCATCTTTATAAGGTCTATCTTCAGTTAAAGCCTGGTAAATATCACAACATGCCATCAAACGATCAATAAAATCCAATTCCTCGGCTTTTTTTCCAAATGGATAACCACTACCATCTAATTTTTCATGATGATAAGATGCCCAATGAACAATTTCACCCAACTGCATATCACTAAGAATCTTATATGAATAATATGCATGTGTCTGCATATACGTATATTCAGAGTCAGTTAATTGAGCAGGCTTTTCCAAAACATCACGGTCAATAACGAGTTTTCCAACATCATGCATCGCACCTGCAAAAAATAATTTTAACATCATTTCTTCATCATATTCATAATATAAAGCCATATAAGATGCCTTTGATGCAACACCTATTGAATGTGTTCGCGTATGTGGGGATTTGCTGTCAATGATTCTTGCAAACAATTGACAGATTGCTAACATTTGCGAATCTGTGAAATCTTGATAGATATTATGAATATTTTCTCTTAAATAATTTTCTAATTGATCGTTGTTAATGATTATCTTATCATATGTTAATGCAGCTAAATATGCATCAACAACTTTATCTGAAAATTCTTTATTTCTTAACTTATGAAGTTCTAATAATATATTCTGATACTCTTTTTCACTCATATCTTGAAGATTATAATTGACATCAATCCAATCAGCAATATGAATAAGTTGAGCATATAGTGGTATTTCATCAATCATCTTATGAAATGGTCCACTTCCATCAACTGCTTCATGATGATATAAAATGACATTATGAACATCTTCAAAAAAAGGAATATAATCTATATTCTCTTCACCAACCTCACAATGAATCTTTAAAAATTCAGCCTCTTGAGTATTATCACCTTGCTTATAATACTCAGTTAATCCATTGTCATGCAAAATTGCACAACCTACCAGATCACTTAATTGCTGATTATTTAATGCAAAATGTTCTCCTAACAATAAACATATATATGATACTCTTTTGCCATGATAACTCGTTGTTTTAAAATAATCTTTTTCAACACAATCAAGTGCATATGAAAAAGCCAATAACAAATGATTAAAACATAATTTCACAGAATCACCACCTTTACACATTATACATGATTTGAATGTCGAATAAAACAAAAAGAAATAGATGAGATTTATCTCATCTATTTAACAGGAATCACTGACCCTTTATAAGTTTCTTCAATAAATTTTTTAATATCATCAGATTTTAAAACTTCTACTAATGCTTTTATTTTTTCATCATTTTCATGCCCTTTTTGGCAAGCAACAATATTTACATATGGATTATCAGCATTTGCTGATTCTAAGATAACAGCATCTTTTGTTGGATTTAAGTTTGCTTGTAATGCATAATTTCCATTAATAGCAACCAAATCACCTTCACCATTATTAAAAGAAGTTGCTAATAATTCAGGCTTAATTTCAGTGAATTCTAAATTCTTAGGATTAGATGCAATATCTTTAACAGTTGCATCTAAAACTTTAACACCATCTTTAATCGTAATTAAACCAGCATCTGCTAAGATTGCTAAGATTCTTCCATGATCTGCAACTGAGTTAGAAATAATGACTTTAGCCCCATCTTTTATTTGATCTTTAGACTTTACTGTTTTTGAATAGAATCCAAATGGCTCTATATGAATAGCACCTGCCTCCGCTATTTTATAATTATTCTTCTCTACATCGCCATCAAAGAATGGTCTATGTTGGAAATAGTTAGCATCAACATCTCCAGTATCTAATGCCTTATTAAAGATATAATAATCATCTAAAACTTTAACCTCTAAGTCAATTCCATACTTCTCCTTTAACAACGGTTTTGCCTGTTCTAAGATTTTCGCATGTGGATCCAGTGTTGCTGATACTGTTAATGTTTTTTCATCACTAGAATCACTCTGACTTCCACACCCTACAATGCCTACTGTTAATAATAATGCTAATGCGATTTTTAATAATTTTTTCATTTTATTTTCCCCTTTCATCGCTTGTCAATTCTTTTGACAACATAATCTCCTATTCCCTGTATAATAAAGACAATAACTAATACAAAGAATGTTGCAGTATACATGACTACCATGTTTTGTCTTGCATATCCATACATGTAAGCCACATTTCCAAGTCCTCCAGCACCAATACATCCCGCCATTGCTGTATATCCAACGAGCGAAATTCCCATTACTGTGATACTTGATATTAAAGCTGGCTTGGCTTCTGGGATAAGAACTTTGGTAATAATTTGTAAATGGCTTGCTCCCATCGCCTTACTTGCTTCAATTGTTCCCTTATCTACTTCACTTAGTGCAATCATACACATTCGTGCATAGAAAGGAGCGCTTGATATGATAAGAGCGGGTAAAGCCGCTTTGGCTCCCAGCATTGTTCCAACCAAAAATATTGTGACTGGCAATAAGATAATGATCAAGATAATAAATGGAACTGCTCTTAGTAAGTTGACAATAAAGTCTAATATACGGTTAATTATTTTATTTGGATAAAGTCCATCATCTTTTGTAACATAAAGAATAATTCCTAGTCCAAATCCTAACACAACTGCAATCAACAGTGAAAAGAATGTCATAAACAATGTTTCCTGAATTGAAAGAATCATTGCATCCCAATCAATTTGTTCTAAAACTGTACTCATCTAGATCACCTCCACAATCACTTGATAATCCTTAAATTTTTGAATAACATTTTCATATTCCTGCTTGTCCCCACCTAAAACATTAACAATCAGGACTCCAAACGAACTATCAATTGTATTTGTTAAATTTCCTGAGACAATACTTAAATCTAAATCTATTTCTTTCATTACTTTTGAGACAATTGGAAGCCTAGAAATTTCTTCATCAAAAGTTAATCTTAATAAAATACCATCAGGATATATTTGCTTCAAATTATCATTCAATTTGCCATCATCAATTTTACTAGATAAATCTCTTACAAAACGTTTTGTAATTTCATGATGAGGATGTTCAAAAATATCTTTCACACTTGCTTCTTCAACAACTTTACCTTCACTCATTACAGCTATTCGATGACAGATTTTTTGAACAACTTCCATCTGATGTGTAATCATGACAATTGTAATTCCTAATTGTCTATTAATTTGAATTAATAAGTCTAGAATCTGTTCGGTTGTATCGGGGTCCAATGCACTTGTTGCTTCATCACAAAGTAAAATATGCGGATCATTAGCCAATGCTCTTGCAATCCCAACTCTTTGTTTTTGACCGCCTGAGAGCTCACTTGGATAAGCATTCTCTCTACCTGTTAAACCAACAAGTTCAATTAATTGTTTAGCCTTTTGTTGTCTTGTCTGTTTATCTACCCCTGCTATTTCTAAAGATAATTCAATATTCTTTTGAACTGTTCTTGACCAAAGTAGATTAAAGTGCTGAAAAATCATACCAATCTTTGTTCTTTTTTTTCTTAAACGTTCACCACTTAATTGAGATATGTCCTCTCCATCAATAATCACTTCACCACTCGTTTGTTTTTCCAATTGATTAATAATACGAACAAGAGTTGATTTCCCTGCTCCACTATATCCAATAACACCAAAGATTTCACCATCTTGAATTGTCAGATTGACATCTTGACAAGCACTAATATCACCCTTTTGTGTATGAAATATCTTTGTAATATGTTTAAGTTCAATCATAGTCTTTCCTCCCTTAAATATATAAAAACTCGTCCTACTGAAAGGACGAGCATCACCCGTGTTACCACCTTAATTTACTATAATCTCACAATTATAGCCTCTTCGAGTACCAACATACTCTAGTACTGTAACGGGTACATCCGTTATTGGCTCATTATTCACCAATAAAACTCCAAGACCATCTTCATTTATCTCCACTTGTTCTTTTCCACCACCCAAGAACTCTCTATGAAGCTTATAATAAACTACTCTTCTCTTCACTGTTGTTGATAATATATTATCTTGAATAAAAACAATTGTCAAACATTTTTTTCACTTTTAACAAATAAATGCATGATCAACTTGTATAACACAGAAATAAGAAGGATTCAACTCATAGACCTTTTCTTCGATCTTTCTTTTTAAATCAATATGTGCAATCTCATCATCTGCTGGAATCAATACATCAAAAATCAAATTCGTATGAGTTGGCCCACTGACAATTCTAAAATCATGAATACTATAACATTGATTAATATCATTCACAATAAATTTCACTTTTTCACGTAAATGATTTGTTAATTCATCATTCATATCAATCGGATCCATATGAATTGTTGTTAAAATATCAAACTTATGTAATAATTCTCTTTCAATAAGATCTATTTGATCATGGAGGACCATCACATCTTCACGACAATCAACTTCAGCATGAAATGTCATATATTGTCGTCCCGGTCCATAATCATGCATCATAAAATCATGAATACCAATCACCTTATCAAATGACATAACAAAATCATAGATTTGATTAATTAATTCCTTATCAGGAGCTTGCCCTAATAAAGGATCAACTGTATCTCTGAAAATATCTACACCAGACTTCAATACAAACAAAGACACAATAACACCTATAACCCCATCTACTGGTAAATCAGTGACAAGACTTAAACACAACGAAATTAAAGTTGCAAATGTTGTAATAACATCATTTAAACTATCCTGAGCTGCTGCCTTTAATGATGTTGAATGAATGAATTGACCCGCCTTTTTATTAAATGATGCCATCCAAAGTTTTGTAAGTATAGAAATAACCAAAACAATAACAGCTGTTAACTGAAAATTCAGTTCTTCTGGTTGAAGAATTTTCATGAAAGATTCTTTTAAAGAAGAAAATGCGACTAATAATATCAAAAAAGCAATAATCAGTCCTGTAATATATTCATATCTTCCATGACCATAAGGATGATCAGCATCTGGATGTTTGCCAGCCAATTTAAACCCAAACAGAGTGGCCAAATTACTTCCCATATCAGATAAGTTGTTAAATCCATCGGCTTGAATAGCAACTGACCTTGTTATAAATCCAAAAATCAATTTAAAGACAACCATAAAACCATTACAAATAATGGAAAGGATACTACATAGTGTTCCATATCTTTCTCTGACTTTTGGATGACTACTATCATCATAATTTTCTATGTACTTCTTTACAATCAATTGGAACATCATGAATCCCCCTTCTATCATAGTATAACTGAAAAGACATTGACATATTCATCAATATCCTTTCAGTTATTCTGGAATTTTCAATAGATATCTATCTATTTTATAACTCATTTCAATCTTTTGTTTATTTTTATAAATATCATTAAAGAAAATGTCTTTAGGCAATTCTATATAATAGAATATTCTACATTTTTCTCCTTGTTGAATAACAGTATTTTCATCTTCAACAAAATCTCGTTTATCTTTGGTTTGTTTGGCAATATGAAACAAATGAATATTCTGTCCACGAATACGTAAAGCAGGTAAATCCGCTAGTTTCATATCATGATGACTTTTATTCTCAAAATCACAACTGCCATATAAAAACAGATTCTTTTTATCTTCCAATTCAAAATAAAAATATTCACCACTTGTATCATCAGGAAGAACTTTATTCAAGATTCCTAAATCATCAAACTTCATAGACAATTCATTATTCATATCTAAAACCTGATTTAATTCAATAATTTGTTTTTGATTCTGATAATCTTTATAAATAAAATCAACAACATACTCCTGGTCTTCAATATAAAATGACAATCTTAAATTCTCTTCTCTTTGTTGAGAATCAATAGTTGCATTCATATGCAATAAAACAGTTTCATCTTTATCAATAGCAGCATCTTTTTGTAAACTTGTAAATTCTTTACTTTCAATATAACACTCCATCTTTATAACATCATTTTTAGTTTTTAATTTCACTCTAAAATCTGAATTTGCTTGCAAAGACTTGTAACTTTTATTGGTTAAACACATAACAATATCCAACATTTCATAATCAGTATTCTCATCAAAATGAACATAATCATATTTAGAATTTGTATTTGCAGGATAAATTTCTTTATCCACCAGCATATCAATCAACTCAAAAGTTATCCCTTGATGTTCATAAGATTGATGAAATGATATCTTAATACTTTCTTTCTGTGGAGTTTGAGAAGACTGAATCTCAGGAGATTGACACCCCATTAAAAATGATACAAGAAACATTATTATGAATAGCTTCCTCATCAATATAACTCCTTATTTTAAAATACATTACAAATTTTTTTGAGATAAATATCTCTACCAACTCTTTCAATCAAACCGTTGTCTTCCATTTCTAAAAGATATCCAGCAATTTTTTCTTGATCTACTTTTTTATGAGCTAAGTCTTTTAAAATTTCAATCACCTGTGGGTGGTCATCCTTAATAAAAGCCCTACCTTCTTTATCATATGATGGACCTTGTAATAAAACATTTAAACAAGCAACATAAGCCCATTTGACTTCTAAACGAATTAATTTATACTGCATCGTATCAAACAAAGCATTAGGCATATAATATTGACCTTCATGTTTTCTTAAATCCTCTACATCCTCTTTATGATAACATATCATATTTATTCCCTCCTTGCGACATATCCTTATTATAGCATAAAGGTTATCTAATCTCTAACCCTTTTTGTGAAAGTAGAGACATCTTGAAATCCAATATGTTGATATTCTTTGATAACATCTTCTACATGTTCTCCAACACGATCACTTGTATGTGAATCACTACCTATTGTGATTATACGACCACCTAAATCATAATACCTTTGAATTTGTTCAAAGTTGGGAAATCCACAAACCCCTCTTGTTTTATAACCTGATGTATTGACTTCTAGTCCTTTTCCCTTATGAATAAGTGTTTTAAAGATATCGTCAATAATGTCTTGATGAAGTGAATGTTCAACTTCTTTGTTAACATATGGACCATATCTACAAATATAATCTAAATGTCCTAAACAGTTAAAACAGTCAAAAGTCTGAACACATTCTAATGTATTCAAAAAGAACTCTCTATGAGCTTCCTCTTTTGTTTTATTAATAAAGAAAGCTGCTGGTTCATAAAATTCAGTTTGATGAATAACATGGATTGAGCCAATCACATAATCATAATCATGAGCATTCACAAAACGATTGATTTCATCAATATATTCAACATCTAAACCAATTTCCAATCCAATCTTAATCTTAATAAGTTGTTGAAACTGCCTCTGTAACTGTTTAAGTTCTTTGAAATAATTATCTGCATCTAATTCAAATGGACATTCAGGATAATGAAAATCTCGATGATCAGTAAAACAAATTTCATCTAGTCCTTTAGCAATTGCAGTATGAATATGAACTTTAGGATCAGCCTCACTATCGGCTGAAAAGTAAGTGTGCATATGGTAATCTATCTTTCTCATAATATCCTCCATTTCTCATTATTTTAACACCTTTTATTAAGAAAGAAAAGATTTATCATATTCTTTGATTTTCTTCATAATGATGCATATAATACTCATAAATAAGGAGGAAATAAATATGTCTATTTATCATAATTTTAACGAATTAGTTGGTCATACTCCAATACTAGAGTTACAAAACACAAAAGCAAAAGAACATTTAAAAGCAAACATTTTTGCCAAATTAGAATACTATAATCCTGCTGGCAGTATTAAAGATCGCGTTGCAAAACAAATGATCATGGATGCTATAGAAAATGGTCAATTAAAACCAGGTGCAACTATTATTGAACCCACAAGTGGCAATACTGGGATTGGTATTTGTGCTGTTGGAACATCATTAGGCTATAAAGTGATTATTGTCATGCCTGAAACAATGAGCGAAGAACGCAAGAAATTAATGAAAGCTTTTGGTGCTGAGCTTATTCTCACTCCTGGCAGTGAAGGAATGAGTGGTGCTGTTGCTAAGGCTAAAGAACTTGCACAAACTATTCCCAATAGTTTCATTGCTGGTCAATTTGTCAATCCAAGTAATCCCAAAGCACATCTTGTTTCAACAGGTCCAGAAATCGATGAACAGATGGAAGGAAAAGTAGATATGATTATTGCTGGAATTGGGACTGGTGGCACTATCACAGGACTAGGACAATATTTCAAAAGCAAATATCCCCATATTCAAATTATTGCAGTTGAACCTGCTGATTCCCCATTAATTTCTCAGGGAAAATCTGGTTCTCATAAAATCCAAGGAATTGGAGCTAACTTCATTCCTGAAATACTTGATACAAATATCTATGATAAGATTGTAACAATTACGACTGATGATGCATATGAATCTGTGAGAAAACTTGCTAATACTGAAGGGATTCTTGTAGGTATCTCTTCTGGAGCTGCTTTGCATGTCGCTAAACGCCTTGCTTTACTAGAGGAAAATAAGAATAAAAATATTGTCGTCATTCTACCAGATAGTGGTGAGCGTTACTTATCTACAGATTTGTTCTCATCCTTATGTAACAAGATTTATAAAAATAAATAGATTTCATCCCAAACTTCCAATAATGAGTATCTCATAATAATCAACTGATACTTATAAATTCTTAATGGGTAAACAAAATTCTTATCATCTTTTTATGTGATAAGAATTTTTTAGATTTTTTACCCAGAAAAAAAGAAAAATAGCAAAGAAATGATGAATATATAAGTAGGGGAATCTTTTTGTGTGTTTACTTTAAGCAATTGTTGTGGTATATTGTTTATAGATACTATCTCTGCTTAAGATTCTCTATATCTTAATAGAGGAGGTTGACGATGTGTTCGTATGTGAAAGGAATACTGAATATCTGGATGCGATTTCCAGACTCAAGGTGATTGATGATGATTTCATGAGGATTGTCTTCAAGGATAAGGAGTGCCTGACTCAGTTTCTTGAGATTATCTTAGAAAGGCCTATTGAAATCATTGAATGGCATGTGCAGT
>ENA-OQLI01000255-OQLI01000255.1-human-gut-metagenome-genome-assembly--contig:-NODE-255-length-76259-cov-6.722797_pt1 | contig 76259 bp, 79 predicted proteins | sample MGYA00242805_ERZ504812 | MGnify/ENA primary metagenome ERZ504812 (study PRJEB26092, sample SAMD00036430) | human gut metagenome | host: Homo sapiens | study: EMG produced TPA metagenomics assembly of... | reverse complement strand
GTGAGACGGCCGGGACCGGCGGAACGGGGACGGGGGGCGGAACGGACGGGACGGGCGGAACCTGAACCGGGGGCGGCACTGGTACGGATACGGGCGGCGGAACCGGAACAGGCGGAGATGGAACAGGCAGCGGAAGTGGGACAGACACAGGCGGCGGAACCGGAACAGGCGACGGAAGCGGTACAGGAGACGGCACTGCACCAGTGGGATAAAAGCAATAAATGTAATTATTATAAATAAGAAAATGAGGTAAGGCACATGAGAAGAATTAAAAAAGCCCTTGCGGCCCTTGCGATAGTGTGTTTGTTCGTCCCATGCATATCGTTGGTGACACATGCGGCTTCAGCGGAACTTCGGTTTACAGATCCCTCAACGACGGTGGGAGCGGAAGTAGAGGTGACTGCGAAATTTACAGCGCCGGTGCTGATGGATTCGCTGGAGGCGACGCTTACTTATGATTCCAGTAAGCTCAGGTTCGTCAGTGGCGACAGCGCTACAGGCGGTGATGGTACCGTTACGATCTCCGGAAACGGAGGGAGCGCCACAGAAGCGTCTTTTACACTGACCTTTCAGGCATTAGCAGAGGGAACGACGAACATTCAGGTGTCCCAGTCTTCGGGAACAGATGCGACTGGAGTTGCCCTGGATATTACGAATGGAAGCTCGGCGGTGACGATCGGCCCCGGCGATCCATCGCTGATTACAGAGGAGGATGGTGCGTCTTCCACGGAATCCTCTGGAAACGGACCGCAAGTGGAAGTAAACGGGGTGCAGTATACGATCACAGGCGGTTTTTCAGAGGCACTGATCCCGACTGGTTTTACAAAGGGCGAAACACAGTATGAAGGAACATCCTGTGAAGTTGTTACACAGGAGGCCAGCGGACAGACTGCTTTTTATTTGACAGCTGCCGACAGCGGAGAGTCAGATTTCTTTTTGTATGATAGTGAAAATGGAACGTTTTCACCTTTTGAACAGGTAGAACTTTCTCAGGACCGATACATTGTCCTTTTGCAGGATGACGGAAGCGTCAGTCTTCCAAGTGCGTATCAGGAGACTACACTGACCCTGAACGGTAAAGAATTTCCGGCCTGGCAGAATACAGATAACGCAGATTACTATGTTGTCTATGCACTGAATGCAGACGGGCAGAAAGGCTTATATCAATATGATACCGTGGATGGGACTTACCAGCGGTATGTGGAGAATACAGCAGCTTCTTCCGAAGAGGAAAGCGGCTCTTCCGCAGGCGGACTTTGGGGGAGGATCCTTGATTTTATCAGCAATTTCCTGGATATCATCGTGATCATTGCGGCGGTAGTATTCCTGATCCTTCTGATCGTGCTGATCGTAACGGCGGTGAAGTTGCGCCATCGTGATCTGGAGCTTGACGATCTCTACGATAAGTATGGTATTGACCTGGATGAAGAGGAAGCATCCAAGCCTTCTAAAGGAAAGAAAAAAACTGCTGCAGTCAAGGGAGGCCCGAAGGGAGGTCCGGCAGTAAGAAAGCCGGCGCAGACGGCACAGATCGACCTCGATGAGGACGATTTTGACGATTTCGAGGATTATGAAGAAGAGGAATTTGATGATTACGGTACCATGGAGATGGAAGATTTAGACGAGGACGAGTTTGATGAGTATGAAGAGGATGAAGCAGATGAAATGATCGACGATCTGGATGAACTGCTCAGCAGACAGCCCAAGAAAAAAAGAAGCCATATGGAACCGGACGATACCTTTAAGGTAGACTTTATTGACTTGGATTAATAGAGTGAATCGGGACGATTCATCAGAGAGGATGTCTTTGTGACATCCTCTTTTTCTTTACAGATGCTCTGCAATCTGATACAATATGATTTGATAGTGCAAAAAAATCAGCAATTTGTGCAAATAAAAACAATCATAAGGAGCATCAGACTATGTGTGGAATTGTAGGTTATATCGGAAATATGCAGGCAGCGCCGATCCTTCTGGACGGACTTTCCAAGCTGGAATACCGCGGATATGATTCGGCAGGTATAGCAGTTTACAACGGTGAAGAAATAGAACTTGTAAAATCGAAAGGACGGCTTAAGGTATTAAGCGAGTTGACACATGGAGGAGAAAGTCTTCCGGGGACTCTGGGGATCGGCCATACACGCTGGGCAACCCACGGGTCGCCATCAGACATTAACGCACATCCTCAGACAAATGAAGACAGAAGTATTGTGGTAGTGCATAATGGGATCATTGAAAACTATCTGAAGCTGAAAAAGAAGCTGGAAAAGCATGGATATCAGTTTGTATCAGAGACGGATACAGAGGTGATTGCCCACCTCCTGGACTATTACTATAAAGGGAATCCGCTGGAGGCGGTGACAAAGATCATGCACCGGATGGAAGGATCCTATGCGCTGGGAATTATCTTCAAGGATCATCCGGAGGAATTGTATGCGGTCCGTAAGGACAGCCCGCTGATCGTAGGACATACCGACGGAGGAAGTATACTGGCGTCGGATGTACCGGCAGTTTTAAGATATACCCGGGACGTGGTATTCATCGAAAATGAAGAGATTGTCCGCATGACGGCAGAGGGAATGGATTTCTTTACTGTAGACGAGGAACCTATCGAAAAGAAAGCTGTTCATATTGACTGGGATGTAAATGCGGCAGAAAAAGGCGGATATGAGCATTTCATGTTAAAGGAAATGTACGAACAGCCAAAAGCAATTACAGATACCTTTTCTCCGAGGATCCGGGACGGACAGATCGTAATCGAGGAGCTTGGGATGAGCAACGAAGAGATCCGGAAGATCCGGAAGATCATGGTAGTTGCCTGTGGTTCGGCAGCCCATGCCGGACATACCAGCAAATACATTTTTGAAGGTCTGGCAAGGATCCAGGTGGATGTGGATCTGGCTTCAGAATTCCGCTACAGGGATCCGATTCTGGATGACGGGACCCTGGTGATCGTGATCAGCCAGTCCGGCGAAACGGCGGATACTCTGGCGGCCCTCAGAGAATCCAAGAAGCGGGGAGCCAGAGTACTTGGCATAGTCAATGTAGTGGGAAGCTCCATTGCCAGAGAGGCAGATAACGTCATGTATACCTGGGCAGGCCCGGAGATCGCGGTGGCAACGACAAAGGCATATTCTGCACAGCTGATTGCCCTTTATCTTCTGGCTATGAAATTTGCCCATGTGAGAGGGGAGCTTAGCGACGAGGGGCTGGCGGAAATGCTGAACGACATGGAGGCGCTGCCGGCACAGGTGGAGATGCTTCTAAATAACCAGGAAAATATCCAGAGATTTGCAAACCGTTATCTGGCTGCAAAAGATGTGTTCTTCATTGGCAGGGGCGTGGATCACGCCATTTCCATGGAAGGCTCCCTGAAGCTGAAGGAAATTTCCTATATTCATTCCGAGGCATACGCAGCCGGAGAGCTTAAGCACGGCACCATATCCCTGATCGAGGAAGGAACTCTGGTAGCGGCAGTGCTGACGCAGGAGAACCTGTACAAGAAAATGATCAGCAACATGGTAGAGGTCCGCACCAGAGGAGCTTTTGTGATGGCGGTAACAGTGGAAGGAAACACAGAAGTAGAACGGGCGGCGGACTATGTGATCTATATCCCGGAGACTAACAAATATTTTACCAATTCGCTGGCGATCATCCCGCTGCAGCTGTTTGCTTATTATATATCCATCGGGCGGGGCTGTGACGTGGATAAGCCGAGGAATCTGGCCAAATCTGTAACAGTGGAATAAAAAACAAATCGCCCTATAAACGACCCGGCAGGCTGGTTACACCTGCCGGGTCATGTTATTTTAGAAAGGTCATACATCGGCTAAGCCGCCGGGATCGGCCTTTGGATCATCAGAAGAGAGATCCTGCCCGGTCAACTCATCGAGCGTTCCGAAGCGATAGCCCAGAGCCTTCCACTGATCCAGCAGTTCTCCCAGATAGGAGGCATTGGCCTCGGAGGTAGAGTGGAGAAGGACGACAGCGCCAGGATGGATGCGGCCGAGAAGCTTCTCAAAGGCTTCTTCTTTGGTGGGCTGGTCATCCTGATTCCAGTCCACATAGGCCAGGCTCCAGAAAATGGTGGCGTATCCCAGTTCGTCAGCCTGTTTCAGATTTTCAGGACTATATTTTCCCTGCGGAGGACGGTAGTAGGCTGGCAGAGATTCGCCTGTGATCTCGGCATAGGATGCTTCTACGGCGGAAAGCTCCTGCTGAAATGCCGACAGAGATGAGATCGCAGACATATCCGGATGGTGTTCTGTGTGGTTCCCCACGATGTGGCCTTCTTTTGTCATTCGTTTGATCATGTCCGGAGCGGCATCCAGAAAATCACCGGTAACGAAAAAAGCGGCAGGCACCTTTTTCTCTTTCAGAGTGTCAAGGATCGCAGCTGTAAAACCATTCTCATATCCGCAGTCAAAGGTAAGATACAGAACCTTTTCTTCTGTGTTTTTGGCATAGTAGGCATGATGAGCCGCCAGTTCTTCAATGGAGGCGTTGCCGGTGGGAAGCTTGCCTTCTTCAGGGTAGCTTAGTCCCCAGTTTTCTGAAGAGAAAAGGAGAGAGGAAGAAGCGGCGGCTTCTTCCTGGGTAGAAAGGAGCCAGGAGACTGTCCTGCCGCCCAGGAAGCATAGAGAAAAAAAGAGAAGGAGCGCCGTAGCCTTCAACAGTTTTTTGGAAATGGACATAAAAACTCCAGTTGTTCTTTTTTCTATGTATATGGCCTTCGGGTTGCAATCTTGACTGTAAAAGGGTAAAATAAACGGAGCTACTATTATGGTTAAAAGAGAGGAGCATTTATGAAACGAATCAAAGAATGGATCCTGGGATGCGTAGGACTGATCCTTGGCTTTCTCGGGGTTAATCTTCTGATATTCAAGATCCTGTTCCCGGGGCCTAAAAAGCGGTGGGAGCAGGATACCTATGACTGCGCCGTGGTATGCGGCTATCATGCGGAAGAAGGCGGAAGCCCGTCCCAGGTCATGAAATGCCGGGTAGAGAAGGCGGCGGAGCTTTGGAAAGCCCGCCGGGTAGAATATCTCCTGATGTCTGGCGGAGCGGTGAAGAATGCCTACGTGGAAGCAGAGGTTATGAAGCGGTATGCAATGGAGCTTGGTGTTCCGGAGCAATATATTGTGGAAGAAAAAGAGGCGGACTGCACCTACCGCAACCTGAAAAATGCAGCAAGAGTGATGAAGAACTGTGGATTTTCTGACTGTGCCGTGGTGACCAGCGGCTGGCATCTGAGAAAGGCAGACCATTATGCAAGGCGGGCCGGGCTTACCTATGTTATGGTCCGGGCAAAAGAGCCGGAAGGGCAGAGCCTTAAGGAGACGCTTTCTCTTTACTGGGAGACTAATCTGCACATGTATCTGAATCTGTGGAAAGGATACTATTAGCCTCATGTGGGAAAAGCGACAAAGTGAGCTCAGCCAGGGAGTGGCATGGGAGAAAAGGGAACAGGGGATTTATCTGACCGGATACAGCGGAGAAGATGAAGAGCTGATCCTGCCTGACGAGATAGAGGGGGAGCCGGTGACCGGGATCGGCGCATATGCGTTTGCAAGAACAAAGATTACCATGGTGTGGCTTCCGCTGTATCTGCGGGAGGTGGAGCGCTATGCGTTCTATCGATGCAAAGAGCTGGGGAAACTGATCTTAAGTGACAGTCTTCCGGAGATTGGCGGAGGTGCTTTAAGCGGATGCCAGGTCCGACAGGTAGAGATGGAGCTTATGGAAGGTGAAAAAAGCTGTTTGAAGTCTATCCTGGATGAAATCCGGTTTGGAATTAAGGCCCGGCTTTTTTATCATTTGGACGGGAAAGAGCAGGAGGTAAGGATCCTGTTTCCGGAGCACTACGAAGAGGCAGTGGAAAATACGCCGGCCAGGATCCTGGTGACTCACCATCATGGGGCAGGCGGATATTACAGGCAGTGCTTTTATGACCGGAAGCTCGATTATAAGAAATATGACGAGATTTTTTTCCGGGCGGAGGCAGAAGAGGCGCCTGCTGTCACGGCAGAGCTTTCCCTGAACCGGCTCAGGTTTCCGTTTGGACTCTCAGAAAGTGCAAGAGCAGCTTATGAAGGATATATGAAGGAGCATCTGAAGGATGGCGCGGATGTGCTTTTTGAAGCGGATGACAGCGAGGGAATTCGGTTCCTTTTAAGACAGCCGTACTGGACGGGCGAAGCAATGGAGTATGCTTTGGAAAAAGCGGCTGCAAGGGGAGAAACAGAGCTTTTCAGTTTCCTGATGGAGGAAAAGCGCCGTCTTTTCCCAAGAGAAAAAAAGCAGAGGTTTGAGTTATAGAATGGAAAAATATAAAGTGAACGGTCAGATGACAGACCAGGGTGCGCAGCGGCGGGAGGAGCAGCTTGCAGCAGTAGGAGAAAAGATTCTAAAGGCATCACGAAGTGCATTGTATCTGAAGATGCGTTTTTTGGACGTGGCACTCTGCAGTCTGTTTTTTGTGCCAGATCCGGATGCGGAAATAATGGGTACGGACGGACTGGTCCTTTACTATTGTCCGGAAGGGTTGGGAAGGATATACCAAAGGGATCCGGTTCTGGTGCAGCGCCTCTATCTTCATGAGGTCCTGCATGGAATTTTCCGCCATATGATCCGAAGGAAGGGGAAGGATGAGGAGATTTACTGGCTGTCCTGTGATATTGCGGTGGAATCCATCATTGACGGGCTGAAGCACAGGGCAGTACAAAAGAGCCGTTCCTTTCTAAGGAGAGAAACTTATCGGAAGCTTAATGCCAGGCATCCGGTGCTGACGGCAGAGCGGATTTACAAAAGCCTGCGGGAGTGGGAACTTTCGGAAACGGAAATCCTTCGTCTCAGGCAGGAATTCCGCCTGGATGACCACAGTTACTGGCCGGAGGATGAGGACAGAAAGAAGCAGGAGCAGATTGAGAATCAGTGGAGGAAGATCAGTGAGCAGACGGAGACTGATATGGAGACCTTTTCCAAAGAAGCTTCAGAACAGGCCGGACATTTTCTGGGACAGCTGCGGGTAGAGAACCGGGCGCGTTATGACTACCGCCAGTTTCTCCGGAAGTTTTCGGTTCTGCGGGAAGAACTGAAGATTGACGAGGATGCATTTGACTATTCCTTTTACTGCTATGGGCTGTCGCTGTATGGAAATATGCCGCTTATTGAGCCGCAGGAATGGAAAGAGACACAGAAGATCGAGGAGTTTGTTATCGTGATCGATACTTCTATGTCTTGTTCCGGAGAACTGGTGCGGCATTTCCTGGAGGAAACCTATGGGGTACTCAGTGAAAATGAAAGCTTTTTCCGCAAGATCAATATTCATGTGATCCAATGCGATGACCAGGTACAGACAGATCAGAAGATTACCTGCGAGGAGGAGCTGAAAGATTACATGGAGAATCTGACACTGAAGGGGGAGGGCGGTACAGATTTCAGACCGGCCTTTATCTATGTGGAGGAGCTGATGAGAGAGCATGTGTTTTCAAACTTAAAAGGGCTTTTGTACTTTACTGACGGCAAAGGAATCTACCCTGCGAAAAAACCGCCCTATGAGACAGCGTTTGTATTTATGAAAGAAGATTATGAGGATACCCAGGTTCCCTCCTGGGCGATGAAACTGATACTGGAGGAAGAAGATTATGCATATTAAACGGGCGAAACAGGAGATCAAGGACTCCATTGAAGCCTATCTGAAAAAGGATGCGGCAGGTAATTATGTGATGCCCCATGTCCGCCAGCGTCCCATCCTGCTGATGGGGCCGCCGGGGATCGGGAAAACACAGATCATGGAGCAGGCTGCCAGAGAGTGCGGGATCGGTCTGGTCTCTTATACGATCACCCATCACACCAGACAGAGTGCGGTAGGGCTGCCGTTTATCCGGGAGAAAGAGTACGAGGGCAGGAAGGTTTCGGTAACAGAGTATACCATGAGCGAGATCATTGCTTCGGTGTACGACAAAATGGAGGAGACCGGTCTTAGGGAGGGGATCCTGTTCATTGATGAGATCAATTGTGTATCCGAAACACTGGCGCCAACAATGCTGCAGTTTTTGCAGTGTAAGACTTTTGGAAACCAGAAGCTGCCGGAAGGCTGGGTGATCGTGGCAGCAGGCAACCCTCCGGAGTATAACAGATCTGTCCGGGAATTTGACGTGGTGACCCTGGACCGGATCAAGAAAATTGATGTAGAAGAAAATTATGAGGTGTGGAAAGAATATGCCGGACAGGTCCGGATCCATCCTGCCATTCTTGCATATCTGGAAATCCGCAGGGATTTTTTCTACCGTATGGAGACGACGGTGGACGGAAAAGAATTTGCCACGGCCAGAGGCTGGGAGGACCTGTCCTGGCTTCTGAAGTCCTATGAAGCGCTTGGAAAGCAGGCGGATCAGGAGGTTGTACATCAGTACATCCAGCACTGGAAGATTGCAAAAGATTTTGCCGTCTACCTGGAGTTATACAAAAAGTACCGGAAGGATTACGGCTTTGACGGGATCCTGGAAGGGAAATGGAAAAAAGAGACGCTGGAAAAGCTTAATTATGCGGCCTTTGACGAGAGGCTCAGTGTGGTAAGTCTTCTTCTTAGCCAGCTGAACGACAGATTTTTATCCTGGGGACAGAAAGAAAGCTTTACGGAGCTTCTTTATGATTACCTGAAGCAATATAAGGAAAGCTGCCAGCTGGAAGAGGTGGCCGGGAAAGCTGAGTCAGACTATGAAAAGCTTCGCAGAGCCGAGCTGTTGAACAAGGATGAGGATAAAATGTGGCAGGAGGTTTTAGGCAGGTTCAGGGACTATCTTCTGTTAGTCCGGGCGGAGCATCTTGAAGGCAGTGCCGGGTTTGCGAGAGTGCGGGAGGAATTTGCCGGGGAGACAAAGATGCTGGAAGCTGTGACGGAAGAGACGCTGGAAGCGCTGAACAATGGCTTCCGTTTTATGGAGGAAGCCTTCGGAGACAGTCAGGAAATGGTGGTATTTGTCACGGAGTTGAATACCAGTGCTGCCAGTATCCGGTTTTTAAAGGAAAATGACTGCGACCTCTATTACCGATATAATAAAAAACTGCTGTCCGATGGGCAGCAGCAGGAAATCCTTGAGGATCTAAGCGGACTATTGAGTTAATTTATATCCATAGCGGAGCTTCCGGTATATTTTCCAGATGATGACCGCGGGAAAGCTGATAAGAAGGTAGAGGCTGGTGATCACGCCGGCACCTTAACAGTATTTTAACAAAGCAACGAAAGCGAGGAAAAGAGATGTTATTTGTGTGTTATCCGAAATGTACGACCTGTAAGAAAGCAGAAAAGTGGCTTCAGGACCAGGGGCTGGAGTTTGAAAAACGAGACATTAAACTTCAGAACCCTTCTAAAGAGGAGTTAAAAGAGTGGCATCAGAAAAGCGGGCTCCCATTGAAGCGCTTTTTCAACACCAGCGGCAATCTCTATAAAGAAATGAAGCTGAAGGATAAGCTTCCGGAAATGACGGAGGAAGAGCAATATGATCTTCTTGCGACAGACGGGATGCTGGTAAAGCGGCCGATCCTGGTGACTGAGGATAAAGTCCTGGTGGGATTCCGGGAAAAAGAGTGGAGCCAGGGAGTGTAAGAAAATGGGATGGATTGAGCTTTTTCTGATTGCAGTGGGACTTTCGATGGACGCTTTTGCGGTGTCCGTCTGTAAGGGCCTTGCCATGAAGCAGTGTACGCCTCTTAAGGCAGGGATCGTGGGAATCTATTTCGGAGGATTTCAGGCTTTGATGCCGCTTATCGGATATTTTCTGGGAGTGCAGTTCCGGAATGTGATTACTTCGGTGGATCACTGGATCGCATTTGTCCTGCTTTCCATCATCGGCGGCAATATGATACGGGAGGCCTGTGGCCCTGAGGAATGTGAGACCACAAGCGGTTCTCTGGATGTCCGGGGGATGCTGGCTCTTGCTGTGGCCACCAGCATTGATGCTCTTGCCGTGGGCGTGACCTTTGCCTTTCTTAAGGTCAATATCGTTCCGGCTGTCTGTTTTATCGGTGTGATCACGTTTACTTTGTCGGTGGCAGGTGTTAAAATAGGACATATATTCGGGACAAGATTTAAATCGAAGGCAGAGCTTTTCGGGGGCGTCATCCTGATCCTGATCGGGGTGAAGATCCTGCTGGAGCATCTGGGAATTTTATAAGGAGGTTTCATCCGATGAAATGGAATAAGTTTCGCCTGAAAACGACGACAGAGGCAGAAGATATTGTCAGCAGTATGCTGATGGACCTGGGGATCCAGGGGGTAGAAATCGAGGACAAAGTGCCTCTTACCAGCCAGGACAAGGAGCAGATGTTTGTGGACATCCTGCCCCAGATGCCGGAGGATGATGGTACGGCATTTCTGACGTTTTACCTGGAGGAAGAAGAGGATCCGGCAGAAATGCTGGGCAAGGTACACAAAGAGCTGGAGGAGATGCGCGCCTACGTGAACGTGGGAGAGTGCACCATAGAGGAATCCCAGACAGAGGACGTGGACTGGGTAAATAACTGGAAGCAGTATTTCCACCAGTTCTATATCGATGATATTCTGGTCATCCCCTCCTGGGAGCAGGTGGAAGAAAAGGATAAAAGCAAGCTGGTGATCCATATCGATCCGGGTACCGCATTCGGAACAGGGATGCACGAGACGACACAGCTTTGCATCCGGGAGCTTAAAAAATACGTGACCCGGGATACGAAAATCCTGGATGTGGGCTGCGGCAGCGGCATCCTGGGCATGCTGGCATTAAAGTTCGGAGCGAAGTATTCAGTTGGAACAGATCTGGATCCCTGTGCCATTGACGCTACCCATGAAAATATGAAAGCCAATGGAATTTCGGAAAACCAGTACGAGGTCATGATCGGAAACATTATTGATACAAAAGAGGTACAGGAAAAGGTTGGCTATGAAGCCTATGACATTGTGGCGGCCAATATCCTGGCGGACGTGCTGGCTCCGCTTACGCCGGTGATCGTACATCACCTGAAAAAAGGCGGCATTTATATTACCAGCGGCATCATTGAAGGAAAAGAAGAACTGGTGGCAGAGGCAGTAAAGGCTGCCGGGATGGAAGTCCTGGAGATCCACCATCAGGGAGAATGGGCCAGTGTGACAGCCAGAAAGCCCAGATAACCAAGAAGGAGAAAACTATGCAGCGTTTTTTTGTAACTCCCGGTCAGGTGGGGGAACAGGAAATCTATATTGAGGGTTCGGACGTCAACCATATGAAAAATGTACTCCGGCTTAAGACCGGGGAAGAAGTGATGGTAAGCGACGGCAATAACCGGCAGTACCGGTGTGCGGTAAAGGAATACCCTGCCGGGAGAGCTGTCCTTGAGATCCTGGAAGCCGGGGATGTGGATACAGAGCTTCCGTCGAAGATCTATCTTTTTCAGGGATTGCCAAAGCAGGACAAGATGGAACTGATTGTACAGAAAGCAGTGGAGCTGGGCGTCTGTCAGGTGATCCCGGTGGAGACAAAGCGCTGCGTGGTGAAGCTGGACGATAAAAAGGCGACAAAAAAGGTACAGCGGTGGCAGCAGATCGCAGAGAGCGCGGCAAAGCAGGCCGGGAGAGGCTATATCCCGAAAGTAGCGGACGTGATGCCGTTTCCTTCGGCGCTGGAACTTGCCGGGGAGCTGGATGTCTGCCTGATCCCATATGAACTGGCGGAAGGCATGGAGTACACCCGCTCTGTGATAGAAGCGATCCGGCCCGGGCAGTCGGTGGGCATCTTCATCGGTCCGGAAGGCGGTTTTGAAAGAGAAGAGGTAGACCTGGCTTTAGCAAGCGGTGCAAAGGCCCTGACTCTTGGGAGAAGGATCCTCCGGACAGAGACGGCGGGACTGGCGGTGCTGTCGGTCCTGATGTACCATTTGGAGTCATAGAAACATACTCTGGTAATGAGAAGAAATTTGAGCAGGAAGTGAAAGTATGAAAGAAATATATCTGGACAATTCGGCGACGACCATGGCTTATCCGCAGGTAGGAGACCTGGTGCGTAAGGTGATGTGCCAGGATTACGGGAATCCCTCCTCTATGCACCGGAAGGGTGTAGAGGCGGAGAAATATGTGAAGGAAGCAAAGGAACGGCTGGCAAAGCTTTTGAAGGTGGAAGAAAAAGAGATCTTTTTTACATCAGGCGGCACAGAAAGTGACAATCTGGCCCTGATCGGTGCGGCCCGGGCAAATATGCGGCGGGGAAAGCACCTGATCACAACATCCATCGAACATCCGGCAATCTTAAATACCATGCATTATCTGGAGGATGAAGGGTTTCGTGTGACGTTCCTTCCGGTGGACCGCTATGGAAGGGCAAGCCTGCAGGCGTTAAAAGAAGCGCTCTGTGAGGAAACCATCCTGGTGTCCATGATGTATGTAAATAATGAAGTGGGATCTGTCCAGCCGGTACAGGAAGCGGCCAGTCTTGTGAAAGCATACAATAAGGAAATCTTATTCCACGTGGACGCCGTACAGGGCTTTGGAAAGTACCGGATTTATCCGAAACGGCTGAAAGTTGATCTTTTATCCCTGAGCGGACATAAGATTCACGGACCCAAGGGGATTGGGGCTCTTTATATTGGGGGACATGTGAAGATTCAGCCTATCGTATTTGGCGGTGAGCAGCAGAAAAATATCCGTTCCGGGACAGAAAACGTGCCGGGGATTGCGGGACTTGGGCTGGCGGCCCAGATGATCTACCAGGATCTGGACGAAAAGGTAAATCGTATGCGGGCACTAAAGCAGCGGTTTATCGAGGGCGTACAGAGGATTCCGGAAACGACCATCCATGGCCTGTACGATGAGACGTCGGCGCCCCACATCGTGAGCGTGGGGTTTGCCGGTATCCGAAGCGAGGTGCTCCTTCATGCGCTGGAAGACAAGGGCATCTATGTATCAAGCGGATCTGCCTGTGCCTCTAACCATCCGCAGATCAGCGGAGTGCTCAAAGGAATCGGAGCCGGTCAGGAATTCCTGGACGCAACACTCCGGTTCAGTATGTCAGAGTTTACCATGGCAGAAGAGATTGACGAGACGCTTCAGACACTATATAATATAGTACCGATGCTTCGAAGATATACCAGAAGATAGGAAAAAGAACGAAGGAGATCTGTACAGATGAGATTTCATACATTTTTATTAAAATACGGAGAGATTGGGATCAAGGGAAAAAACCGGTATCTGTTTGAGGATGCGCTGGTGCGCCAGGTGCGCCGTTCACTTCGGGATGTGGACGGAGAATTTATGGTTCACAAGTCCCAGGCCCGGATCTATGTGGACTGCGAAGGCGATTATGATTACGAGGAAGTGGTGGAGCACTTAAAAAGAGTGTTCGGACTGGTAGGAATCTGTCCGGTGGTCCGGATGGAAGATCAGGGCTTTGAGAAACTGAAAGAAGACGTGGTGGCTTATATGGATGAACTTTATCCGAATAAGAATATCACATTTAAGGTAGAGTCCAGACGGGCGAAGAAGTCCTACCCGAAAAATTCCATGGAGATCAGCAGGGATCTGGGAGAAGCGATCCTGGATGCGTTTCCGGAGATCCGTGTGGATGTGCATCATCCGGATGTACAGGTGAATGTGGAGATCCGCAATGAAATCTATGTGTACTCTCAGATCATCCCGGGTGCCGGCGGTATGCCGGTGGGAACCAACGGGAAAGCGATGCTTCTTTTGTCCGGCGGAATCGACAGCCCTGTGGCCGGCTATATGATTTCCAAGAGAGGCGTGGGCCTTAGCGCTACCTATTTCCATGCACCGCCGTACACCAGCGAGCGGGCAAAGCAGAAGGTGGTGGATCTGGCAAAGATCGTATCCCGGTATTCCGGTCCGGTCCGGCTTCATGTAGTCAATTTTACAGATATCCAGTTATATATTTATGATAAGTGCCCGCACGATGAGCTGACGATCATCATGCGCCGTTATATGATGCGTATCGCAGAACATTTTGCGAAAGAAGAAGGCTGCCTGGGACTTATTACAGGAGAAAGTATCGGGCAGGTGGCAAGCCAGACTATGCAGAGCCTGGCGGCAACCAATGACGTGTGCACCATGCCTGTATACCGCCCGCTGATCGGGTATGATAAGCAGGAGATCGTGAATATTTCAGAAAAGATCGGTACCTTTGAGACCTCCATCCAGCCATTTGAAGACTGCTGCACCATTTTTGTGGCGAAGCATCCGGTGACAAAGCCCAATGTGGAGGTGATCCGTCGTTCTGAGGAGAGACTGTCAGAAAAGATCGATCAGCTGCTTCGAGAAGCTGTCGAATCCGTAGAGATCATAGAGGTTGGAGAATAAAAGAAAAATAAAAAGGTCAGACCTCTTAAGAGAGGTCTGACCGGTAATTTTTATTCACAGATATAAGGGGTAAGTACCTCGAGGATGGTATCCACATCGGCAGCATTGTCCGCATGGATATTCAGGTCGATAGGTTTGGAAAGATCCAGGCTGAAGATACCCATGATGGACTTTGCGTCAATGACATATCTTCCGGATACCAGATCAAAATCATAATCAAACTTTGTAATCTCATTTACAAAGGACTTTACTTTATCGATAGAATTTAAAGAAATTTTAACTGTTTTCATTCGATGATTCCTCCTTGATTTTCATTTTTCCTACCTACATATTAAGAGGATAAAAACGAAAAGTCAAGGAACATTTTGGAAAAGAGGACGTAAATATGAGGAAAAAAGCTGCACTGCACAACCTGGGCTGCAAGGTGAACGCATATGAGACGGAGGCCATGCAGGAACTGCTGGAGGACAGCGGCTATGAGATCGTGCCTTTTCATGAAAAGGCAGATATATATATTATTAATACCTGTACGGTGACGAACATGGCGGATCGGAAATCCCGCCAGATGCTGCACCGTGCCCGGAAGATGAACCCGGACGCCATCGTGGCGGCCTGCGGCTGTTATGTGCAGGAAAAGCCGGAGGAAGTAGCGGACTGCGTGGACATTGTGATTGGCAATAACCGGAAAAAAGAGATCGTCCATATCCTGGAAGAATATGAAAAAGGCCGGGAAGGGATCAGAAAAGATCTGGTGGATATCGGCCATACCCGGGAGTATGAGGATCTGCATCTTTCGCGGACAGCAGAGCATACCCGGGCCTATATCAAGGTGCAGGACGGATGTAACCAGTTCTGCTCCTACTGCATCATTCCCTATGCCAGAGGGAGAGTACGGAGCCGTTCCATGGAAAGTGTGCGTGGGGAAGTGGAAACACTGGCCCGGAACGGATATCAGGAGGTCGTGCTTACCGGGATTCATTTGAGCTCTTATGGTATTGATACGGGAACGGATCTGCTTTCTTTGATCCGGACCGTGCATGAGGTGGCCGGAATAAAAAGAATCCGGCTGGGATCACTGGAACCCAGGATCATAACGGAAGAGTTTGCTGAAGCGATCGCCGGGCTTCCCAAAATGTGCCCGCATTTCCATTTGTCGCTGCAGAGTGGCTGTACGGAGACCCTGAAGCGGATGAACCGGCGGTATACGGCAGAGGAGTATTATGAGAAATGCGAGCTCCTGCGGAAATATTTCCGGAATCCGGCCCTGACCACGGATGTGATCGTAGGATTTCCGGGGGAAACCGAAGAGGAATTTAAAGCTTCCAGGGATTTTATAGATAAGGTGGATTTCTATGAGACCCATGTGTTTAAATATTCCCGAAGAGAAGGGACAAAAGCGGCAGCTATGCCCGATCAGGTGCCGGAGGAGGAAAAAACCAGACGGAGTAATATTCTGCTTGACCTGAGCCGGAAAAAGCAGGCTGCTTATGAACAGCGGCTTCTGGGGACGACGCAGGAGGTGCTGATTGAAGAAGAAATCCGGCGGAATGGAGAAATTTACCAGGTGGGACACACCAGGGAATATGTCAAGATAGGAATCAGGACAGAAGAAAAACTGGCCAACCGGCTGGTGCAGATAGAAATAGAGAATCCTTTTCAAATAATTCATTGAATTTTGGAAAGTTATCATGTAGAATAAGGATGAAGTATGATTGGAGGACGTGAGTATATGAAGGATTTAAGCAGCACTCAGTTTTTTCAGGTAGAAAGCGGTCCACAGATTCAGGCAAAAGATATTCTTGAGATTGTGTACAAGGCTTTAAGTGAAAAGGGATATAACCCGGTGAACCAGATGGTTGGATATATCATGTCAGGTGATCCGACTTATATCACCAGCCATAATGGCGCCAGAAGTCTGATCATGAAGATGGAGCGGGACGAGCTGGTGGAAGAGATGCTGAAGACGTATATCGAGCACAATGGCTGGAGATAATGTCTATGAGGATCATAGGATTGGATTATGGCTCCAGGACCGTCGGCGTTGCAGTCAGTGATCCCCTGGGGATCACCGCCCAGGCCGTGGAGACGATTACTCGGAAAGATGAGAATAAGCTCAGGAGAACCTGCGCCCGCATTGAGGAACTGATCAGAGAATATCAGGCAGAGCGGATCGTGCTGGGGCTTCCGAAGCATATGAATAATGATATTGGGGATCGGGCAGAAAAATCTATGGAATTCGGACGGATGCTTGAAAGACGGACCGGCCTTGAGGTCGTGATGTGGGACGAGCGCCTGACGACGGTGGAAGCAGAACGGACGTTGATCGAGAATAAGGTAAGACGTGAAGACCGCAAGAAGTATATTGATCAGATTGCGGCTGTTTTTATATTGCAGGGATATCTGGACCAGATCCGGAATGAAGATGTGTTCGGGGTGTGATGGATCTATGGAAAAAATTAAGTTCATGTCTGACGATATGCAGGAAACAGAATTTTTCGTACTGGAACAGACAACGGTAAATGCAGTGAACTACATTTTGGTGGCTGATTCCGAAGATGATGAGGCGGAATGCCTGATACTGAAAGAGACATCAAAGGCTGGCGCGGCAGAGAGCGTTTATGAGATCGTTGAAGACGATGTGGAGCTTTCGGCCTTGTCCAAGGTGTTTGAAGAACTTCTGGAAGACGTAGAGATTGAAAGGTAATATACGAATGTCTATCAGTAAAGAAAAATTCAAAGAAATGCTGAAAGAAAAAGGGTTAAAAGTGACCAATCAAAGGTTGCTTGTATTAGAGGTGCTCGCAGATCATCGTGATAAGCATATGACTGCGGAGGATATCTATGAACTGGTAAAAGAGGACTGTCCGGAGATCGGACTGGCTACAATTTACCGAACAGTGCAGTTGTTATTAGAAATGCAATTAGTGGACCGGATTAATCTGGACGACGGATGTGTGCGCTATGAGATCGGGGAGCCGGGGCTCGGCGAGGGAAAGCACCATCACCACCATTTAATCTGTAAGACCTGTGGGAAGGTCCTGCCGTTTTATGACGATCTCCTGGAAGAACTGGAGCGTCGGATCGAGGATGAGACAGGATTCCACGTGTTAGACCACGAATTAAAGTTCTATGGACAATGCAGGGAATGCCGGAACAGGCAGAAATAGTACGGAAAAGCACGTGGAGGTGTAAATTTGAAAAAAGAAAACAATGGAAAATTGCGTATCATTCCGCTGGGAGGTCTGGAGAAGATTGGAATGAACATTACTGCCTTTGAGTACGAAGACAGTATTATTGTCGTGGACTGCGGACTTGCGTTTCCGGAGGACGACATGCTTGGCATCGACCTTGTAATCCCGGATGTATCTTATTTAAAAGAGAATATCGGAAAAGTAAAAGGATTTGTGATCACCCATGGGCATGAGGACCACATCGGGGCACTGTCCTATGTGCTTCGGGAGATGAATCTTCCGATCTATGCTACTAAACTGACAATGGGTATCATTGAGCGGAAGCTTACGGAGCATAATCTTTTGCGGAGTACCAGAAGAAAAGTAGTCAGACACGGACAATCTATCAATCTGGGACATTTCCGGATTGAGTTTATTAAAACCAACCACAGTATTCAGGATGCGGCTGCGCTTGCCATTTACTCTCCGGCAGGCATTGTGGTCCATACGGGTGACTTTAAGGTGGATTATACGCCGGTGTTTGGCGATGCGATTGATCTGCAGCGGTTCGCTGAAATCGGAAAGAAGGGCGTACTGGCGCTGATGAGCGACAGCACCAATGCGGAGCGGAAAGGCTTTACGCAGTCTGAACGGACGGTAGGAGTAACCTTTGACCATATTTTTGCGGAACATCAGAACACGAGACTTATTATTGCCACTTTTGCGTCCAATGTGGACCGTGTGCAGCAGATTATCAATACGGCTTGTAAATATGACCGGAAAGTGGTGGTAGAGGGCCGCAGCATGGTAAATATCATCCAGGTGGCTCAGGAGCTTGGATATCTGAACGTGCCGGATAAGACGCTGATCGAGATCGACCAGATGAAGAATTATCCGCCGGAGAAGACGGTGCTGATCACTACGGGCAGCCAGGGCGAGTCTATGGCAGCTTTGTCCCGTATGGCGGCGGATATCCATAAGAAAGTAACGATTATGCCGGGCGATACGGTTATCTTAAGTTCCAATCCGATCCCGGGGAACGAAAAGTCGGTATCCCGTGTAATCAATGAATTGTCTGCAAAGGGAGCAAATGTGATCTTCCAGGATGTTCATGTATCGGGACATGCCTGTCAGGAAGAGCTGAAACTGATCTATTCCCTGGTGAAGCCCAAATATGCAATTCCGGTGCACGGAGAATTCCGGCATTTGAAGGCCAACGCAGAGCTGGCGCAGACACTTGGCATACCGAAGGAAAACGTATTTATACTCCAGTCCGGAGATGTTCTGGAGTTAAACAGCCAGGAGGCGAAGGTTGTGGATAAGGTCCATACAGGAGCAATACTTGTAGATGGACTGGGAGTCGGCGATGTGGGAAATATTGTACTGCGTGACCGCCAGCATCTGGCAGAGGACGGAATCCTGATCGTGGTGCTGACACTGGAAAAGCGGAGCAACCATCTTCTGGCCGGCCCGGATATCGTTTCCCGTGGCTTCGTATACGTAAGAGAGTCCGAGGGACTGATGGAAGAGGCAAGACATGTGCTGATGGATGCGGTGGAGGATTGTCTGATGCATCAGCGCAATGCGGACTGGAGCAAGATAAAGCTGGTAATCCGGGATACGATGAATGAATTCATATGGAAGCGGACAAAGCGCCGCCCGATGATTCTGCCGATCATCATGGATGTGTAAATGTGAACAAACTGTGAAAGGGGACGTACACCTTTGCAAAAGGTGTACGTCCCAAATTGCGAAAAGGGGTGTCCCAGATTGATGAATAATGACAGACTTGCGACATATCTTAAATCGCTGGAGAGTCCGGAAAGACCCTTCCTTGAACAGGTTGAGCGGGAGGCGCTGGAAAGTTATGTGCCGATCATCCGTAAGGAAACACAGAGTTTTCTTAAGGTGATGCTGGAGATCACGCGTCCTATGCGGATCCTGGAGGTGGGGACGGCGGTGGGCTTTTCTGCGCTTCTGATGAGTGAATATATGCCGGAGGGCGCTCATATTACCACGATTGAGAAGTATGAGAAGAGGATTCCCATTGCCCGGGAAAATTTCCGGAAAGCCGGGAAGGATGATGTGATCACACTGATAGAGGGAGATGCCATGGAAGTGCTGAAATCCCTGGACGGACTATACGACCTGATTTTTATGGATGCAGCAAAAGGACAGTATCCGCATTATCTGCCGGAGGTCTTAAGGCTTCTGGCACCGGGCGGGGTACTGATGTCTGATAATGTGCTGCAGGACGGGAATCTGATTGAGTCCCGTTTTGCGGTGGAGAGGCGGGACCGTACGATCCACAGCAGGATGCGGGAGTATCTGTATACACTGAAGCATCATAAGAATCTGGAAACCTCAATTCTGCCGCTTGGAGACGGTGTGGCACTCAGTGTGAAGAAGAACGAAGAGAGGAGATAAGTACCATGGAGCGGAAACGTCCAGAATTGTTAATACCTGCCAGCAGCCTGGAGGTATTGAAGACTGCCGTGATCTTTGGGGCAGATGCAGTATATATTGGCGGGGAGGCCTTCGGACTGAGGGCAAAGGCCAAAAATTTCTCGAAGGATGACATGCGGGAAGGAATTGCTTTTGCCCACGAGCATGGGGCAAAGGTGCATGTAACGGTTAATATCCTGGCCCATAACGATGACCTTCCGGGAGTGGAAGAATATCTGAAAGAATTGAAAGAATTGAAGCCTGATGCGCTGATCATTGCAGATCCAGCCATTTTTGAGATGGCAAAGGAGATTTGTCCTGACATCGAACGACATATCAGCACCCAGGCAAATAATACTAATTATGGGACTTATCTTTTCTGGTGGAAGCAGGGGGCAAAGCGGGTGGTGTCCGCAAGAGAACTGTCTTTGAAAGAAATCCGGGAGATCCGGGATAGAATTCCGGAAGAAATGGAGATAGAGAGCTTTATTCATGGAGCCATGTGCATTTCTTATTCCGGACGATGTCTGCTGAGCAATTATTTTACCGGAAGAGATGCCAATCAGGGAGCCTGTACTCATCCCTGCCGCTGGAAATATGCGGTGGTGGAAGAAAAGAGGCCGGGAGAATACCTGCCTGTCTATGAAAATGAGAGGGGAACCTATATCTTCAATTCGAAGGATCTGTGTATGATCGGGCATATCCCGGAAATGATCGATGCGGGGATCGACAGTTTTAAGATCGAAGGCCGGATGAAAACAGCCCTTTATGTGGCGACGGTAGCCAGGACCTATCGGAAAGCCATTGATGATTATCTGGAGAATCCGGATAAGTATGAGGCCAACATGCCCTGGTACCTGGATCAGATTTCAAATTGCACATACAGGCAGTTTACCACTGGTTTTTATTTCGGAAAGCCGGACGAGGAAGCCCAGATTTATGATAATAACACCTATATCAGAGAATATACTTATCTGGGGATCATCGGAGGAGAGCGGGACGGCCTTTACCGGATCGAGCAGAGAAATAAATTTTCTGTGGGTGAAACCATAGAGATCATGAAGCCAAACGGCGAGAATATCCAGGTGACCGTTCAGAAGATCCTGGATGAAGAGGGGCAGGAGATGGAAAGCGCACCTCATTCAAAACAGGTTCTCTACGTGGATCTGGAAGGAAAAGCAGAAAAATTTGATATTTTAAGACGTGCGGAAGAATAGTAAATGGCTCTGGATCATCAAAAAATCCAGAGCCATTTTTTATGCATGTGTGATAAAAAGGATAGGAATTATGCGCCGACAGTCACTGCAGAAGCAGTCTCTGCCGCTCTTTTTTTGTGGCTTTTGAATACCAGGCTTCCGACAAAGCCCGCCAGGCTTCCGCCTGCAACGGCAAATGCGAGTGCAAGAACTACCTGGAGAGGCGGGTTAAATGCAAATGGTGCCAGAAGTCCGGGGATTGGCGATGCTGTCCCGGGTGCGTTGTTGATGATCTGGAAAACAGCAGCGGAAATTCCGGCAAGGCCGCCCCCGAAGAAATTTGAACAGTAGATCGGGATCGGGTTGGAAGTCACGATATCCGCCTGAGTCAGAGGCTCCAGCATGACAGCGATCACATTGCTCTTATTTCCCAGCTTCAGTCTTGCAAAGATGATTCCGTTCGTAAAAGAGCCTCCCACACAGGCAATAGCCGCAATTCCCATTGGCAGTCCGGATAGTCCCAGCATAGCAGTCAGGGCCATAGAGCTTAGCGGTGAGGTACAGATCATTTTCATAATACCGCCAAGAAGGAAGCCCATAACAATAGGGGACTGTTCGGTGGCAGCGGTGATGGTTCCGCCGATGCGGGTCAGGAGAACAGTGACCACCGGATCAGATGCCCAGGCAATGAGATGGGCAAAAGGTGCGATCAAAAGAGCGCCAAGAATGATATTTAATCCTTCGGGCAGTTTCTTTTCAACGATAGGTGAAAGCATTCCTACCAGATAACCCGCGATGAATCCGGGAAGAATACCATACGATCCGACCGCAACGCCGGCAACCACGGAAAGGACCGGATTGGCTCCCATGCTCAGGGGTACCATGATGGCGGCTGCCACTCCGCTAAGACTTCCGGAAGTTTCGCCTACCGTGCGGAAAAAGTCAATTCCTAAAAGATCGCCGGTAATGTATTTGTGGATTGCTTCTACCAGAAAGGTGGCAACGGCAGCATTTGCCATTCCTGACATGGCAAGCTGGCCCTTTGGCATTTTCAGGCTGAACAGTGAGAATCCTGCCAGCGCTACCAGCAGTAATCCAACTCCAGATAAAATAGTCATCATGATTGTTTCCTCCGTTTCTTGTCTGTTTTTGAATATGTCTCTGTTATTTATTGATGAAATAAATATATAAGACTGGTTTCAAACGGTTTCAAATGGTATCAAAATTGACAATAAAAAAACGAGCATCATCAGAATTTTGTAAAAAATACACAAAATACTGATGATGCTCCTGGCAATTGAAAGGAACTATTTGTGCACGCTGTATACGACCAGTGCATTTAAGAAATTTTTGATCTTTACATTTCCGTGGCGTTCACTTTTGCCGCGGATAAAATCCATTTCCCGCCGAACCTGTTCAAAATTGTACAGGGTATTGGAATATTCTGTAAAAATTTCATTGCCATAATCCTCCAGACCCAAATGAGCCAGGTTAACGAGCCCGGCAGCCGCGGCCCGGCGGATCCTCTGTTCCATGGATTTGGGAGAGTCGCTGAAACGGCTGCACAGTTCATTCAGTGTTAATTCACTGATTTTTGCATGGTTCTGGATCATATATTCTACCACAGTTATGATATCCCGGCTTCCGATGTCACCGATGATCCCAAGTCTCTGGAGAATCGTCTGCAAAGTGACCATAGATTCGTTTCGGGAAGGCAGAGGTTGTGTGTCAGCAGAGGTTTCGGTGGAGCCTGCCTGTTCTTCGGGCAGAGCTCCGGGGATATCTTCCGTGAAAAGCTCCTGCATTTTCTGAAGAGTGCGTTTCATCGACAGGTTCTGACGGACCTTCTGGATAACGTTTTCTACCTCGATACTGTTGACGGGCTTCTGGATGAAAAATTCAATCCCTGCTTCATAGGCGGCGGAGACCATTTCTTTGGAAGAAACCTGGGAGAGCATAATAAAGGCGGTATCCGGCAGCCGTGTCCTTGCATGTTCCACGAAGGTGATCCCGTCCATCTCGGGCATCAGAAGGTCCACGATGATAATATCCGGTTTTAGTTCGAAGACATCCTCCAGTCCTTCGTGTCCATTACTGCCGGTTCCGCATACGGTTCCGAGCTCCCGGTCGGTAATGATCTGTTTTAAGATCATCCGTATATGTTTGTCATCATCAAGCAGGTAAAATTTCATTAGTATCATCCTTTCTGCGTAAAAGTTGTCTTTGGTACTGTGATTGTAAACGTAGTTTTTCCGGGGACGGACTCCAGGGAAATGGTGCCGTGGAACTGGTCCTTTATCAGATCATGTACCAGATTAAGGCCGAGTCCCCTGCTGACCTCTCCGGTTTCATAATTAATCTTGGTAGAAAATCCGGGACAGAATATTTCCGGTTGGTTTTCTTCCGGAATGCCGGGACCGTGGTCGGTAATCTGGAAAATACAGTTGTCTCCGGAAAAGTTCTGAACGACTTCAATTTGTACGTACGAACTCTTTTCTGCCTCCAGTGCATTGGTAAAGAGGTTGCGGAAGATGGACATCCAGGCGTAATGTTGTCCGGTATACAGCCTGTGTGGAAGATGGAGCGAGACGGACACTTCTTTTCCGGAGTCTTTGCCAAGGCGGACCGTGGCGTTTTTCAGAACATTCAGGATTTCATCCAGATACATGCCGTCGCTTTTCACTTCCTGATCCAAAACCTCAGAAATTCCCCGCATGATCAGCAGATATTCTTTTTTGATCTCATGGATATCCTTGGATACTGCAAGTGCGGACCGTGCCTGCTCTTCCAGTGCCGGACTGTTTTTTAACTGTTCATACAGATGGTAGGAGGTATTCATAGTCTGTTCGATTAAAGTTGTATTTTTATCCATCCACAAAACCTCTCCGTTCAGACGGGAGATCAGAAGAAGGAGCTCCTGGTAGCGTTTTTCATGTTCTCTCCGGAGGAGGATCCGTCTGTACTGCCGGAAGACCAGGAGCACGCAGGCGATGACCAGGGTCCGGAGGACGGCTACCAGGAAGATGCCCAGCTGAGTGGATGGATGAAAGGCATCAGTGCCGGCTCGGAATAGCAGCTCTAATAGGTTGGAAATATAATCGATTCCAACCAAAAAAGGCAGAAGCATCCGATAACCCGCCGCCTTTTTTTGACGGAGCCGGTCACAGAGATACAAAAGAAGTCCGTAGCTGATATAAAAAATCATCTCAGGAAACAGCCGTTCCGCCACCTGCAGATCTCCATACCGGAGAAAAGAGAGGAACAGCCGCATCAGAAATACGCCTGCAGCGGCGCACAGCGTGGTTGCGGGCAAGGGGAAATCCGTTGTCAAAAACAAAAATAAAGGCAGCAGAGTGACTGCTACGGAGATTTCAAAATCTGCAAAGAAAAGGTTTACACTCAGCTGTGCAGCCAGAATCACGGACAGACTGCATAGAGCTATGCGTTGATAGGTTTTATTCATAAAACAGCTCCATGATAAAAAAGATTGATATATTTACTATAACTTTTCCCGGGGTTTTTGTATAGATAATTTTACATGGAAAAGCACAAAAAAAGAAAATGTGACATAGATTATATCAAATACGCCAAGAGGTGCTTTTCTTGAAGTCTTTTCCCCAACCCCTCACAGCCTCCGAAGAAAGAGAATATATGCAGAGATATACGGAGGGTGATCTTGAAGCGAAGCATATACTTATTGAACGGAATCTGCGCCTCGTAGCCCATATTGTGAAAAAGTACCAGACTTATGAAGAAGAGACGGAAGACCTGCTTTCCATCGGAACCATAGGACTGATCAAGGCGGTAGTCACGTTTAACCCCGATAAGTGCGTGAGACTCGGAACGTATGCCGCAAGGTGCATCGAAAATGAAGTGCTGATGTACCTGCGCTCAAAGCGGAAATCTTCGAGGGATATCTCTTTGTATGAACCTATAGGGACGGACCGTGAAGGAAATGAGATTCAGCTCTTTGACATTATTGAAACAGAAGAGGAAGACGCACACCACAAGGTGGAGCTTGGAGAAGACATCCGAAGGCTTTACCAGAAGGTAGAATCCGAGCTGTCGCCAAGAGAGCGGACTGTGCTGAAAATGCGTTATGGGTTATATAACGAAGAAGAATATACGCAGCGGGAGATCGCCGGACAGTTAGGCATCTCTCGTTCTTACGTTTCCAGGATTGAAAAAAGCGCGATCGAAAAGCTTCGGAAACATTTTCAGATGGGGACGTAGACTTTTTGCAAAAGTCTACGTCCCCATCTGAAAAACAGGGTGTCCCTTTTTGAAAAACCCCCTGTCCCCGGTTGACAGGGGAAGAGGGATGCGATAAGATATTGTCACCTATTCAAAGCTGGAGTGTTATCGGATGCTCTGTTCAGAGCTTTGAGTTTTCTAACGGCTGTTTCGGCCAGTTGTTCCAAACAAGAGAAGATAACTGAAAATATGAGACCCATAATATGTGGACGGTAAAGAGAAAGGGGTGTGCAAATGGCGTTTAGTGTTGTGCTGTCCGCCGGAATCCGGGGGATGCATGTGGAGCTTGTGCATGTAGAGGCAGATATCAGTAATGGTCTGCCTGTGTTTCATATGGTGGGATACCTGTCATCGGAAGTGAAGGAAGCAGCGGAGAGGGTGCGCACTGCGATCCGCAATGCAGATATCGTTCTCCCTGCAAAGAAGATCATGGTTAATCTGGCTCCGGCGACGATGAGAAAGAAAGGGGCGTCTTATGATCTGCCGATTGCGCTGGCCGTGCTGGCCTCTCTTGGTGTGATCCCCAAAGAAGAGCTGGAACGGGTGCTGGTGATCGGAGAACTGAGCCTTAGCGGACATGTGCGGAAGGTTTCGGGAATCCTTCCCATAGTGAAGCAGGCCCGGGATGCGGGATGTCATACTTGTATCCTGCCCCTGGCGAATCGGACAGAAGGAAATCTGGTAGAAGGGATCCGTATGATCGGGGTTTCTCACCTGAAGGAAGCTCTGGGGTATTTGACTCATACTCTGGAACCAGAAGCTTTAGCAGGCCGGGAGGGAAAAGAAGAAACTGACGGTGCGGCGGAAGAACTGACAGAATTTTTGGATTTCGCCCAGGTAAGAGGGCAACAGGCTGTGAAGCGGGCGGCCGAGGTGGCGGCGGCAGGAGGGCATAATCTTTTGCTGGTGGGTCCGCCGGGCAGCGGGAAGTCCATGATCGCAAGGAGGATCCCCACAATCCTGCCGCCGCCCACGGAAGAAGAGAGTATGGAGATTACCACGGTTTACAGTATCCGGGGTATGGTGGATGAAAGGCATCCGCTGATCACAGGCAGACCCTTTCGGGAAGTCCATCATACAGTGACAAGGGCTGCCCTGATCGGAGGAGGGGCGGTTCCGGTTCCAGGAGAATTAAGCCTGGCTCACGGGGGTGTTTTATTCTTGGACGAGCTGACAGAATTTCAGAAGTCAGTCCTGGAAATGCTCCGTCAGCCGCTGGAAGAGCGGCAGGTGATAATTGCCAGAAGTCACGGGTCTTACTGGTTTCCGGCGAACGTCATGCTGACAGCGGCAATGAATCCCTGTCCCTGTGGAAATTTTCCGGATATGGGGAAATGCAGCTGTACTCCGAGCCAGATCCGGAGATATCTAAGCCGGGTGAGTCAGCCGTTCCTGGATCGGATGGATCTGTGTACAGAGGCACCGAAGATTGCGTATGATGATCTGAAGGGGACGGTAAAGGAAGAGAGTTCGGAGGAAATCAGGGAACGGGTGTGCCGGGCAAGGAAGATTCAGACCAGAAGGTATGCGGGGACAAGGGTTTTGTCCAATGCGATGCTGGGCTCCGGAGATCTGGAGCAGTACTGCGCTCTGGATGCAGAGGGGGAAGCGCTAATGCGAAAAGCGTTTCTTGCATTGGATCTTACAGCCCGGACCTATCACAAGATCTTAAAAGTCGCACGTACGATCGCGGATCTGGACGGCAGCGAACACATTCGGGCGCCTCATCTGAAAGAGGCGGCAGGTTACCGGACTATGGACAAGAAATACTGGGGCAGATGAAAAGGAGACAAAATCATGATGTATGAATACTGGCTGGCGAAAGTGAGGCCGTTATCGGCCAGGAAAAAAAGAAAGCTGAAGGACGCATATGGCAGTGCCAGAGCCGTATATTATATAGAAGAAAAAGACCTGCACAGGCTGGGAATTTTGACAAAACAGGAGATCCGGCTGCTGTGCCGGAAAACGGAATCAGAAAAGCAGCTGGAAGAGGAGTGGAAAAAGCTCGAAATGGCCGGGATACAGATGATACCATATGGCGCGCCAGAGTATCCCCAAAGATTGACACAAATCCAGGATCCGCCTTTTGCGCTTTTTGTCAAGGGGGATCTTCCGCCGGAAAATCAGCCGGCGGTAGCAATTGTAGGAGCAAGAAAATGTACACCTTACGGGGAGCAGATGGCTTTGGAGTATGGTGAGGCAATGGCCGGAGCGGGGATTGCGGTAATCAGCGGAATGGCAAGGGGAATCGACGGCGCCGGTCAGAGAGGAGCACTGAACGGAGGAGGGAGGACTTATGGGGTGCTGGGCTGTGGTGTGGATATCTGCTATCCAAGAGAACATATCGGCCTTTATACAGATATCATGAAAAATGGCGGGATCCTGTCAGAACGCATACCGGGAGAGCCGCCGCTGCCGGCCTATTTTCCGGAACGGAACCGTATCATCAGCGGGCTTGCAGATGTAGTTCTGGTCATGGAGGCGAAAAGAAAAAGCGGATCGCTCATTACGGCAGATCAGGCATTGGAACAGGGCAAAGATGTCTACGCCCTGCCGGGGCCGGCAGACAGCCCTCTAAGCGAGGGGTGTCATCAGCTGATCCGTCAGGGGGCAGGAATCCTTTTGTCGCCGCAGGATCTTTTGGAGGAACTGGGGATGGAGAGGATCTGCATTATGAAAAAATCTGACAAGAACAAAAAAATGCTTGAAAGTCCCGAAAATATGGTGTATAGTTGTCTCGGTTTATTTCCAAAGGACGTCAGCTATATTATAGAAGAAACAGGATTGGAGCCGGGAAGAGTCATGGAGGCTCTGATCACGCTGGTACTTGAGGGATATGCCAGAGAAATATCAAAAAATCATTATGTCAGAGCCGAAAAGGGCCCTGGCAGAAAAATATAAAACGGAGGAAAGATATGGCACGCTATCTTGTAATCGTGGAGTCACCGGCAAAGGTGAAAACAATCAAAAAGTTTTTGGGGAGCAATTATGTTGTAATGGCATCTAACGGCCATGTGCGCGACCTGCCCAAAAGCCAGCTTGGCATCGATGTAGAGCATGACTTTGAGCCAAAGTATATCACGATTCGAGGGAAGGGTGAGATTTTGGCGGCATTGAGAAAGGAAGTCAAAAAGGCGGACAAAGTATATCTGGCAACCGACCCGGACCGGGAAGGAGAAGCGATTTCCTGGCATTTAAGCCAGGCGCTGAAGCTGGATAAAAAGAAAACATATCGGATCAGTTTTAATGAAATCACGAAAAGCGCGGTCAAGGCGTCGTTAAAAAATGCAAGAGAGATTGATTCCGACCTGGTAGACGCTCAGCAGGCAAGAAGAGTTCTGGATCGGATTGTAGGCTACCGGATCAGCCCGCTTTTGTGGGCAAAGGTAAAACGGGGATTAAGCGCGGGGCGTGTGCAGTCAGTCGCACTGCGCATTATTGCCGACCGGGAAGAAGAGATCAATGCTTTTATTCCGGAGGAATACTGGACGCTGGATGCAAACCTGAAGGTGGAAGGGGAGAAAAAGCTCCTCAGAGCCAAATTCTATGGAAAAGGAAATAAAAAACTGACCATCGGATCCAGGGAAGAGATGGAGCAGATATTAAAAGAACTGGAGGGGGCAGAGTATACAGTAGACGAGATCCGCAAAGGCGAAAGGGTCAAGAAGGCTCCGGTACCTTTTACAACCAGTACTCTGCAGCAGGAGGCGTCCAAGGCTCTGAATTTTGCTACCTCAAAGACTATGAGGATTGCCCAGCAGCTATACGAGGGAATTGATATCAAAGGAAATGGAACAGTAGGTCTGATCACCTATCTGCGTACGGACTCTACAAGAGTATCGGCAGAGGCAGATCAGACTGTGAGGGAATATATCGGCGGTACTTACGGCCCGGAATATGTGGCCTCCAGAGATATTTCCAGCGCCAGGGACGGCAGGGGAGTACAGGATGCTCATGAGGCAATCCGGCCTACAGATGTTACGAGAACACCGGCGGCTATGAAGGATTCCCTGACCAGAGACCAGTTCCGTCTCTACCAGCTGGTATGGAAACGTTTTGTGGCAAGCAGGATGCAGCCGGCTAAATATGAGACTACCTCCGTGAGGATCGCGGCAGGGGAATATCGGTTTACAGTAGCCGCATCCAGGATAGCGTTTGAAGGATTCCGGTGTGTATATACAGAAGCCGATGAAGAGAAGGAAGAAAATAACGTGCTGGTAAAAGGGCTGGATGAGAATGCAAAACTTTCCAAAGAAAGCTTTGAGACGAAACAGCACTTTACACAGCCGCCGGCTCACTATACGGAGGCCGCGCTGGTTAAAACCTTAGAGGAGCTTGGGATCGGACGTCCCAGTACCTATGCGCCGACGATCACCACGATCATTTCCAGAAGATATGTGGCGAAGGAAAATAAAAATCTTTATATGACAGAGATTGGCGAGGTAGTCAATAACATCATGAAGCAATCATTCCCCAGCATCGTGGATGTGAATTTTACGGCAAATATGGAAGGACTGCTGGATGGTGTTGCAGAAGGAAAGGTAAGATGGAAAACTATTATCGAGAACTTCTATCCGGATCTGGATGCTGCTGTGAAGAAAGCGGAAGAAGAGCAGGAAAAGGTAAAGATCGAAGATGAAGTGACCGACGTGATCTGTGAGCAGTGCGGTCGGAATATGGTGATCAAATATGGCCCTCACGGAAGATTTCTGGCCTGTCCCGGATTTCCGGAGTGCCGGAATACCAAGCCATATCTGGAAAAGATCGGTGTGCCCTGCCCTGTCTGCGGTAAAGATGTAGTGATCCGCAAAACAAAAAAAGGCAGAAAATATTATGGCTGTGAGGATAACCCGAACTGTGAATTTATGTCATGGCAGAAACCATCGGTAAAGAAATGTCCGCGCTGCGGAAGCTATATGGTAGAAAAGGGAAATAAGCTTCTGTGCAGTGATGAGACCTGTGGTTATGTGGAAGATAAGAGAAATGTAAAGAATATTTAGAAAATTTGTTGAATGTTTATATAATGTATGATAATATTACTTTCAAAGGATGGAGGATTGCCATGAGTGTACAATTATTAGATAAAACAAGGAAAATCAACAAATTACTGCACAATAACAATTCCAGCAAGGTCGTATTTAACGACATTTGTGCGGTACTGACAGAAATTTTGAATTCCAACGTGGTTGTGATCAGTAAGAAGGGGAAGGTGCTGGGCTGCAGCAAATGCGAGGGCGTGCCGCTGATCGAAGAGCTTATTGAACAGAAGGTAGGAACGCATATTGACGGGATGCTGAATGAAAGGCTCTTAAGTATCCTTTCTACGAAGGAAAATGTTAATCTGGAGACCTTAGGCTTCTCCGCTGATGTGGTGAAGGGGTATCAGGCGATCATCACACCGATCGATATCGCCGGCGAACGGCTGGGAACGCTGTTCATCTATAAGATTGACCAGATTTATGAAATTGATGATATTATCCTGAGTGAATACGGAACCACGGTGGTAGGGCTTGAGATGTTAAGGTCTGTCAACGAAGAAAATGCGGAAGAAAGCAGGAAAGAGCATATTGTCCAGTCTGCCATCAGCACGCTGTCATATTCCGAACTGGAAGCGATCATCCACATTTTTGATGAGCTGGATGGAACAGAGGGAATCCTGGTAGCCAGCAAGATTGCAGACCGTGTGGGAATTACCAGGTCCGTGATCGTAAATGCGCTCCGTAAGTTTGAGAGCGCCGGTGTCATCGAATCCCGTTCTTCCGGTATGAAAGGAACTTACATCAAGGTAGTCAATGATTATGTATTTACAGAGCTGGAGCATATTAAGGCTGAGCGCATGCAGAAATAGGAGAGGGACTTTATGTACGAAGAGTGTTCTGCCAGGCTCCGTATGGTGCGGGTCATTTTAAAAGACGGATATCTGGATGAGGTTTCTCATCCGTGCAGTGTAATAAAGTATCGTCCGGAGGAAGAATGCATATACTTATTAACGGAAAACAAACTTTCATCGTTTTCTCTGGATGGAATCTATGAATGTCAGATTGATACCGGAAAAGGGACCCTTGCCTGTACCGGAATGCTGCTGGAGCGTTATTGGAATAAATCAGGGAATGTGATCAAATTCCGGATTCAGAATGGATTTTATAAAAATCTTGTAAACTAAATAAAAGTGTGTTGACAAATCCGAAAGAGAGTGCTATTTTATACCTAGAGTTTTTCAGCACTCTCTTTTAGTGAGTGCTAACAAATAGATTTAAATCTAAGGAGGCATATTCTATGAAACTAGTACCATTAGGCGACAGAGTTGTATTGAAACAGTTAATCGCAGAAGAAACGACCAAATCCGGGATCGTGATCCCCGGACAGTCAAAAGAGAAACCGCAGCAGGCGGAAGTAATTGCTGTAGGGCCTGGCGGAACAGTAGACGGAAAAGAAGTAGTGATGAACGTGTCTGTCGGACAGACGGTCATTTACTCCAAATATGCGGGAACCACCGTTGAGATCGATGACGAAGAGTACATTATTGTAAAGCAGGATGATATCCTGGCAATCGTAGAATAATCAACCATTTTAGTTTATTAGGAGGCAGTAAGATCATGGCAAAAGAAATTAAATATGGCGCCGAGGCCAGAAGCGCACTGGAAGCAGGAGTTAATCAGCTGGCAGATACAGTAAGAGTTACACTTGGACCAAAGGGACGCAATGTTGTCCTGGATAAATCCTTTGGAGCACCGCTGATCACTAACGACGGTGTAACGATCGCAAAAGAGATCGAGCTGGAAGATGCTTTTGAGAACATGGGAGCACAGCTGATCAAGGAAGTTGCTTCCAAGACAAATGACGTGGCCGGAGACGGAACTACCACAGCTACCGTACTGGCACAGGCTATGGTGCACGAAGGAATGAAGAACCTGGCAGCAGGCGCAAATCCGATCATCCTTCGTAAAGGTATGAAGAAAGCGACAGATACAGCAGTAGAAGCAATCGCTAAGATGTCCAGCAAAGTAAACGGCAAAGATCAGATCGCCAAGGTTGCAGCAATTTCTGCCAGTGACGAGGAAGTAGGCGAGATGGTAGCAGACGCTATGGAAAAAGTTTCCAACGACGGTGTTATCACCATTGAAGAGTCCAAGACCATGAAGACAGAACTTGACCTGGTAGAAGGTATGCAGTTTGACCGTGGATATGTGTCTGCATACATGGCAACTGATATGGATAAAATGGAAGCAAACCTGGAAGATCCATACATCCTGATCACAGATAAGAAGATCTCCAACATCCAGGATATCCTTCCGCTGCTGGAGCAGATCGTACAGTCCGGAGCAAGACTTCTGATCATCGCAGAGGATATCGAAGGCGAGGCGCTGACTACCCTGATTGTAAACAAACTGCGTGGAACCTTCAATGTAGTAGCAGTAAAAGCACCTGGATATGGCGACAGAAGAAAAGAGATGCTCAAAGATATCGCAATCCTGACAGGCGGAGAAGTGATCTCCGAAGAGCTGGGACTGGATCTTAAGGATACAACAATGGAACAGCTGGGTCGTGCAAAATCCGTTAAAGTACAGAAAGAAAACACTGTTATCGTAGACGGACTTGGCGACAAGAAAGCTATTGCAGACCGTGTGGCTCAGATCAAGAATCAGATTGAAGAGACCACTTCTGATTTCGACAGAGAAAAACTTCAGGAGAGACTGGCAAAACTGGCCGGCGGCGTAGCAGTGATCCGTGTAGGTGCGGCTACTGAGACAGAAATGAAAGAAGCAAAACTTCGTATGGAAGATGCCCTGGCAGCTACCAGAGCAGCTGTTGAAGAAGGTATCATCGCAGGAGGCGGATCTGCTTACATCCACGCTGCAAAAGAAGTGGCTAAGAAGGTAGCAGAGATGGAAGGCGATGAAAAGACAGGCGGAAATGTAGTCCTGAAAGCGCTGGAAGCTCCGCTGTACCGCATCGTTGCCAACGCAGGACTGGAAGGATCTGTTATCATTAATAAAGTATCCGAGTCTGAGCCTGGCATTGGATTCGACGCACTGACAGAGCAGTATGTAGATATGGTAGAGAGCGGTATCCTGGATCCTGCAAAGGTAACAAGAAGCGCACTTCAGAATGCGACCAGCGTAGCAGCTACACTTCTGACTACAGAGTCTGTTGTGGCAAATATTAAGGAAGAAGTACCGGCTGCAGCACCGGCAGGCGGCGGAATGGGAATGATGTAATTCCCGGATAAATACAGTTCACACTGTGAGCCATAGTCTGGTTCTCACAGATAAAAGTGAAAATTTTGAAAACTCCCCTTAGGGGGAGTTTTCTTTTTATGTAGAAATGTGTTACAATGATACCAATCAGTATATATTTTTTGGAGGAATAAATAAATGAGTGACTTCTATACAGAACAGCTTGTAAAAAAACAGTCTGGGGCAAAGGAGATGGCGATCAGAGCGGGGCTGATCGTACTGACGGTCATCGCCGTGTTTATCGTGCTTATGTTTCCGTTAGGGATCATTCTGCCGATACTGGCTGTTGTGCTGGATGTATTCATGTTCCGCAGGCTGAATGTGGAGTATGAATATCTGTTTGTCAACGGAGATCTTGACGTGGACAAGATCATGAGCCGTGCAAAGCGTAAGAGAATGTTCTCGATGAATGTTTCAGAGATGGAACTTCTGGCGCCGTCAGATGCTCCGGAGCTTCGTCAGTATCAGAACGCAAAGACGCTGGACTTTTCTTCCGGAACCGGACAGGCTAAGTTGTACACATTAGTCGTAGCGGATCACGGGGAACTGAAAAAAGTGGTATTTGAGCCAAATGAAACGATTATTGAAGGCTTTTTTGTGCTGGCACCCAGAAAAGTCATCAGAAAATAGTTGACAAATCATGTCAGGATTCGATATGATAGCTGTTAAATATTACAATTTTGCAATGGTGAAAGAGAGGATGAAAAATCATGGGAAAGATTATCGGAGAAGGAATTACATTTGATGATGTTCTTTTAGTACCGGCTTATTCAGAAGTGATCCCCAATCAGGTGGATCTGTCTACGTATCTGACCAAGAAGGTGAAGCTGAATATACCGATGATGAGTGCCGGAATGGATACAGTCACTGAGCACCGGATGGCGATTGCTATGGCGCGTCAGGGAGGAATCGGTATTATTCACAAGAATATGTCCATTGAAGAACAGGCAGAAGAAGTAGACAAGGTAAAGCGATCGGAAAATGGGGTAATCACAGATCCGTTTTTCCTGTCTCCGGAAAATACACTGGAGGATGCCAATAATCTGATGGCAAAATTCAGGATCTCAGGTGTGCCGATCACAGAAGGAAGGAAATTGGTCGGTATCATTACCAACCGTGATTTGAAGTTCGAGGAAGATTTTTCTAAAAAGATTAAAGAATCCATGACCTCCGAGGGACTTATTACAGCTCCGGAAGGCATTACATTAGAAGAAGCAAAGAAAATCCTTGCAAAAGCAAGAAAAGAAAAGCTGCCGATCGTAGATAAGGACTTTAACCTGAAAGGTCTGATCACGATCAAGGATATTGAAAAACAGATCAAATATCCTCTGTCAGCAAAGGATGGACAGGGACGTCTGCTCTGCGGAGCCGCAATCGGTATCACCGCGAACTGTCTGGAGCGTACCCAGGAACTGGTAAACGCCAAGGTAGATGTAGTGGTTATGGACTCTGCCCATGGACATTCCGCTAATGTTATGCGGACAGTGGACATGGTAAAATCCAAATTCCCGGATCTGCAGGTGATCGCAGGAAATGTTGCCACAGGAGAAGGAACAGAGGCCCTTATCAAGGCCGGCGTAGATGCGGTGAAGGTGGGAATCGGACCGGGATCCATCTGTACGACCCGTATTATCGCGGGTATCGGTGTTCCTCAGATTTCTGCAGTTATGGATTGCTATGAAGTTGCAGACAAATACGGAATCCCGATCATCGCGGATGGCGGTATTAAGTATTCCGGAGATATGACAAAAGCCATTGCAGCAGGTGCAAACGTGTGCATGATGGGAAGTATTTTTGCCGGATGTGACGAAAGCCCGGGAACCTTTGAACTGTACCAGGGCAGAAAATATAAAGTTTACCGCGGCATGGGCTCTATCGCGGCTATGGAAAACGGAAGCAAAGACCGCTATTTCCAGAGCGACGCCAAAAAACTGGTGCCGGAGGGAGTGGAAGGCCGTGTGGCATATAAGGGATCCGTGGAAGATACAGTATTCCAGCTGATGGGAGGCCTCCGGTCCGGTATGGGCTACTGCGGCGCTCCGACAATTGAGGATCTGAAGCAGAAGGGTCAGTTTATCAAGATTTCTGCGGCGGCACTCAGAGAGAGCCATCCGCATGATATTCATATCACGAAAGAGGCACCAAACTATAGTGTAGATGAATAGTTGATTAGAGAATGAAAAGCCAGGCGCAGATGCGTCTGGCTTTTTTTGACAGGACAGTAAAAATTTACTAAAATCTTAAAACAGTACAAATGAAAAAAGGGAATGTAAAAAATATTTAAAAAAAGTGAAAAATCACAGAAACTTTGTCCTAATGCTTCGAAGGTCTGCTGTGGTAAAGTGTATACATCCAAAAAAGTTCATCGAATGAAGTCAAAATCTTTATGCCGACCATGAAGTCCTGCTATGCGGCGGCCATCGTGACCACGTTCATGACGAGCTGGAATAATTATCTGTGGCCGTTGATTGCACTGCAGTCGCCGGAAAAGAGAACTCTGCCGCTGATTCTTTCCGCAATGGGTTCCTCTTATACGCCAGATTATGGTATGATGATGGTGGCGGTTGTGATCGCGACAATCCCGACAGCATTGATCTTCTTCCTGATGCAGAAACAGTTTGTGGCAGGAATGACAGGCTCTGTAAAGGGATAGCTTTGAAAGGAAGAGAGGAGTAACAGATATATGACAGCAAAAGAAGCGAAGCTTTCGTGGCTTGAGGATCCGGAGGTTTTTGCCGTAAACCGGATCCCGGCACATTCGGACCACACCTATTTTGAAAAGGAGACAGAGGAGAGGCCGCTCAGACAGTGTCTGAACGGCTCCTGGCTGTTCTCCTATGCAAAAAATCCGTCTATGCGTGTAGAAAGATTTTATGAGGACAGCTATGACTGCAGCGGATTTGATACGATACAGGTGCCGGGTCATTTGGAGACTCAGGGGTATGGACGAAACCAGTATATTAACACCATGTATCCCTGGGACGGGGAAGAATTCTTACGTCCGCCCATGGTCTCAAAACGCAATAATCCGGTGGGGAGTTATGTGAAGTATTTTACTCTGGAAGAACAGATGAAAGGAAAAAGGACTTTCATCTCTTTCCAGGGGGTAGAAACTGCCTTTTATGTGTGGCTGAACGGAACATTCATCGGTTACAGTGAGGATAGCTTTACGCCGGCAGAATTTGAGCTGACAGAGACTTTGCGGGAGGGAGAAAATAAACTGGCGGTAGAGGTATATAAAAGGAGCAGTGCAAGCTGGCTGGAGGATCAGGATTTTTTCCGGTTTTCCGGAATCTTCCGGGATGTATTTCTCTACAGTATTCCCAGAGTGCACGTGCGGGATATCTTCGTGAAAGCAGGTCTTACGGATTCCTATCAGGAGGGGACGCTTGAGATCCGGGCAGAGCTTATTGGAGATATAGACGATGTAACGATTGAGGCAAGTCTTCGGGACGGGGATGAGAAAGAAATCTGGAACGGAAATGCAGAGGGGAAGGAAGAGGTCTTTTTTAAAGCTTCCGGACTTGCTGTTCTGCCGTGGAGTGCAGAGGAGCCAAGGCTTTACCGCCTGTATCTGTATGTAAAGAACGAAGAAGGACAGATTCTGGAATTTATCCCGCAGAAGGTGGGCTTTCGCCGGTTTGAGATGAAAGACAGGATCATGTGTCTGAACGGGAAGCGAATTCTGTTTAAGGGTGTGAACCGGCATGAGTTTGATCCGGTAAGAGGCCGGGCCATCACCAGAGAGGATATGCTGTGGGATATCCGGTTTATGAAGCAGCATAATATAAATGCAGTCCGCACCTCTCATTATCCGAATCAGACCCTTTGGTATGAGCTTTGTGACGAGTACGGAATCTATCTCATCGACGAGACCAATCTGGAAAGCCATGGATCCTGGCAGAAATTAGGAGAAGTGGAGCCGTCCTGGAATGTACCTGGGGATCGTCCGGAATGGAAGGCTGCGGTCCTGGACCGTGCGTCATCTATGTTTGAACGGGATAAGAACCACCCGTCTGTTCTGATCTGGTCCTGCGGAAACGAATCCTATGCGGGAACAGATATAGAAGCGATGTCCGAATATTTTCACGAGAAGGATGACTCCCGGCTGGTGCACTATGAAGGGGTATTCTGGAACCGGAAATACGACCATATCAGTGACATGGAAAGCCGGATGTATGCAAAGCCGGCGGAGATCGAAGAGTATCTTGAGAATGATCCGAAAAAGCCATATATCAGCTGTGAATACATGCATTCTATGGGGAATTCCACAGGCGGTATGAAGCTGTATACGGATCTGGAGAAAAAGTATCCTCTTTATCAGGGAGGATTTATCTGGGATTATATTGATCAGTCTCTGTACCGGGTCAATGAGCTGGGAGAGCGGGTACTGACTTACGGCGGCGATCACGATGAAAGAGCCACAGATTATGAGTTCTGCGGAAACGGCATTGTCTATGCGGACAGGAAGGCATCTCCAAAAGCTCAGGAGGTGAAGGCTTTATATGCGGATATCAAGCTGGAGCCGGATGAAAAGGGTGTAAAGATTATAAATGACAGCCTGTTTGTCTCTACCGGAAGATATGTGCTGGCATATCGTCTGTTAAAGGAGGACCGGTGTCTTTACGAAGCGGAGACAGAGACGGATGTGGCGCCGGAAAGCGAGGCTTATGTGAACCTGACCTATCCGGAACTTCCAGGTACTGGTGAATTCATCTATGAAGTATCTCTGCGGCTTAAGGATGACACTCTGTGGGCAAAGGCCGGCCATGAGATATCTTTTGGACAGTACGTGAAGAAGACAGCAGACAAGGCAGAAGAAAAGACCTGCCCGCTGGAGATCATCCGGGGGGATGTAAACATCGGGGTCAGAGGAAGAGGATTTACAGCCATGTTCTCTAAGGCGGAGGGCGGGATCGCATCTCTTTGCTATGATGGCGTGGAATACATTACGAGGACACCGAAGCTCACATTCTGGAGAGCGCTTACGGACAATGACAGAGGAGCAAAGACCGGCTTTGACGCTGCTCAGTGGATGACTGCAGGATTGTTTTATAAACTGACTGATGTGGATGTACAGGAGCAAAAAGACCAGGTGTGCGTTACGTTTGAATATCTGCTTCCAACGGTTCCGCAGACCAAAGCCTATGTTTCCTATCGGGTGACAGGCGACGGAAAGATCCACGTACATGCTTTGTACAAGGGAACAGACGGGCTGCCGGAAATGCCTGCTTTCGGTATGGACATGAAACTGAAAGCAAGGTATGATAGAGTAAGGTATTACGGACGGGGACCTGAGGAAAACTATCTGGACCGCAGGGAAGGGGCAAGGCTTGGTGTGTACAGCTATCAGGCTGCCGATAACTTATCTGCTTATCTGTTCCCGCAGGAGTGCGGAAACCGTATGGATGTACGCTGGGTAGAAGTAACAGACGCGGACGGTCAAGGACTTCGCTTTGAAACAGAAGGTGTTCCTTTTGAAAACAGTGTTCTTCCCTGCAGTGCTTACGAGCTGGAGGCGGCCACGCACCGGGAAGAACTGCCGAAAGCTCACTACAGCTGGGTACGGATCCTTGAGAGCCAGATGGGAGTTGGAGGAGATGACAGCTGGGGAGCTCCAGTGCATGAGGAATACAGACTTTCTTCGGATATTGACCGGAATATAAAATTTACCATTCAAAAGGTGTAATATGGAAGATTATTGTAAGGTTCTGATCATTGATGATGAATTCATCATGCGTCAGGGCATGAAGCATATGCTGGAATGGGAAAAAGAAGGCTTTCAGATCGTTGGTGAGGCCACCAACGGTCAAGAGGGCCTTGATTTGATTGAAAAGCTGGAGCCGGATATCGTGCTTGCGGATATTGTCATGCCGGTGCTGGACGGGATTGAATTTTCCCAGATCCTGAAGCAGAAATATCCGGGAATCCAGCTGATCATTCTCAGTAGCTATGACAAATTTGAATATGTAAAATCTACACTGCTGAACGGAGCGTCAGATTATATACTGAAGCCCACACTCAATCCGGAGATCCTTCTGAAAACCCTGCAGAAGGCGGCAAGGAACATCCCCGGGCTTACACTGCGCAAGGAGAAGGAGCTGTCGCCCCGGGTGATGCTGGAACGCTTTCTGATGGGATACCGGGATAGACTGGATGAGGTGTTGTTTGTTAATACTTTTCCACATAGTTTGTACCGGGTCGCGGGAATTGATCTGCGGGCTTTGCAGGAAGGGCAAAAGCCCCGCATCGTGAAGTTTAGCGATATGGCGGAGGAATATTTCGAAAGACAGACAGAATATGAAATGCTGTCAGTGCTCATTGAAGAAGAGATCCTCTGCATGGTATTCAATTTCCGTGTCAGGGATGAAGAGCGTGTTCTGAGGGATATGCAGGGGTTTGCGGATAAAATGAACAGCATCTTTGACCGGGTATTCTTTGTGATGGGAGACAGCTTTTCCGGGATTCAGGGAATACGGAAAAGTTATCAGAAAGAAATACGTCCGAATCTTGGAATGAAATTTTATTACCCGGGAACGGCGATGCTTCTTAGCAGCCAGGTAAAGATAACGGCCGAGGAGACCCGGTTTGCGTTTGAAGACTACAGCAGTGCACTGATGCGGCGGCAGTATGGCAGGGCGCTGGAGATGTTCCGGGAATATACGTTTCTTTTGTGCGAAGCGAAAGCAGATGTGTACCGGCTGAAAAATCTGACGAAAAATCTTTTCTACAATTATCTGATCGAGATGGAAAAGTGCCAGGTGGATATCGGAACCATGAAGAGAACTTATTTTTCCAGTATCGACAAGGCGGAAAACGTGGAAAAAGTCAGAAGCGGTGGCCCGTATCATGAAAAGCATGGAGGAAGACGGGCAGAAACATATGACGATAATGGATTCCGGCAGTGTGCGCTCTTATCAGATGCCCGTCAGCTTACCAGCACTTATAACACGATGATCCGTGATATCAATCAGTATATTGAACAGATTGTCTCTATAGAAAAAGAGAAACGCACCGCAGAGATCCATGCGCTTCAGATGCAGATTAATCCGCACTATATGTATAATACTCTGGCCAGTATAAAATGGCTGGCCTGGCAGCAGGATACGAAGAAGACGACAGAGGTGATCGATGCATTTATTTCGCTGCTCAGAAATACAATCAGCAATACAGATGAATTTATCACGGTTGAGCAGGAAATCCGGAATCTGGAAAATTATGTAAAGATCAATCAGGTGCGGTACGGAGATCATGTAAAGGTGGAATATTATATTCCGGCGCAGTGTATGGAGTTAAGGCTTCCCAAACTGATCCTTCAGCCTTTTGTGGAAAACGCATTTTTCCATGGATTTCCGGAGGGATGTACCGGCTGCATCCAGATTTTTGCACGGCTGGAGGAGAGGTATCTCCGGTTTGATATTGAGGATAACGGCGTGGGGATGAATGCAGAAACGCTGATGTCGCTTAAGCAGAAGGAGAAGATCAAGGGAGAGCATTTCACCGGGATCGGTGTGAATAATGTGGATGACCGGATTAAAATGATCTATGGTATGGACTATGGCATCAATATTGTCAGCAAAGAAGAGAGCGGGACAACGGTAACGATCAAAATACCGATACGAAAATAAAAGAAAAGAGGGGACAGGATGAGAAGAGAAGCATTTGGAGTGACGAAAAAAGGAGAAAGCGCCTGGCTTTATTCACTGGAAAACAGGCAGGGGCTGAAAGCCCAGGTGACAGACTATGGGGCGGCGCTTGTGCGGATGATGGTGCCGGACCGGGACGGCAGGATGCGGGATGTGGTGCTTGGCTACGATGATGTGTCCGGATATGAGGAAGGCACCTGCTTTTTCGGAGCTGCGGTAGGAAGATGTGCCAACCGGATCGGTGGCGGAAGTTTTACCCTGCACGGAAAGACGTACCTTCTGACGAAGAATGATAATGGAGTCAATACACTGCACGGCGGAAGGAATTTTACGAACCAGAGACTGTGGGAGGTGGAGAAAGAAGAGGAACAGAAGATTACATTCCTTCTTCACAGTCCGGACGGCGATCAGGGATTCCCGGGGGCAGTAGATATTAGAGTTACTTATGAGCTGACGGATGATGATGTACTTAGGATCCATTACCATGGCGTTCCGGATCAGGACACAATCCTTAATTTTACTAATCACAGCTATTTTAACCTGGACGGGCACGGGGCAGGAAACGTGCTGGATCAGAAAGTATGGATCGATGCAGATGCATATACCCGGGCGGACCGGCATTCCGTACCTACAGGTGAGATCGTGCCCGTGGAGGGGACGCCCATGGATTTCAGGACCGGGCAGCTGATCGGCGCCCGGATCGGGGAAGATTATGAGGCTCTGAACTTTGGCGGAGGCTATGACCATAACTGGGTATTGAATGGCAGCGGCCTGCGGCGCGTGGCCGGTATGTGTTCTTCCCGGAGCGGGATTGGGATGGAAGTGTATACGGATCTGCCGGGGATGCAGTTCTACACGGCCAATTTCGTGGAAGATGAAAAAGGAAAGGAAGGCGCCGTGTATGGAAGACGGCAGGGAGCCTGCTTTGAGACACAGTTCTTCCCGGATGCCATCCATCAGGAATCATTCCCGTCTCCTGTAGTACATGCCGGGGAGATCTATGACACCACCACGGAATATCACTTTTTTAAAAATTCATAAAATCCTAAGGTTCTTTTTCGGAAATCTTCCTGGTTCTGTGATAAGATAGCAGCAGATGGGAAGGATATCTGATGAAACGAAAACGGACACAAAAGATCAAAGGAAGAACAGCAGCACAAAAAAAGAGGCGGATGAAACGTGCGTTGCGCCTCGGTTTTGTGCTGCTGATTTTATTGGCCCTGCTGCTTGGTGTGATGAAGGTTTCCGGGCGGTGCTCCACTGAATATTCAGAGCGGACAGGAGATGCCATAGATGCGCTCCGGCCGGAGATGGATGTGGAGCTTCTGACAGTAAATCCCTATTCCAGACCGGGAACCAGTACACAGAAGATCACCGGGATCGTCGTGCATTACACAGCCAATCCCGGGGCAACTGCCATGGAGAACAGGAATTATTTTGAGAATCTTAAGGATACCCATGAGACAAAAGCCAGCAGTAATTTTGTGGTGGGGATCGAAGGTGAGATTGTACAGTGCGTTCCGACCTGGGAGGTGGCATACGCGTCCAACAGCCGGAATATTGATACGGTTTCCATTGAGTGCTGTCATCCGGATGAGACCGGAAAATTTACGGATGCCACATACCGGTCGGTGGTAAATTTGTGTGCCTGGCTGTGCATGAAGTTTGATCTTGGAGCCGATGACGTGATCCGTCATTATGACGTGACGGGGAAAGAGTGTCCCAAATATTTTGTGGATCATGAGGACGCCTGGGAAAACTTCCGGCAGGATGTGAAGGAAACTCTTGCCAGGCAGCAGAATTACTGATATGATTGTACAGGTAAATGTAGAGGAAGAGAAGAAAGGCGTGAAGGCATGAACGATTTGGAGATGTACAGAGAACAGCTTGCCCTCTGCGATGATAAGATCATCGATGCGCTGATGGAAAGAAACGCGATCATCGAAAAGATCATGGCATATAAAGAAGAATACGGGATGCCGATCCTGCAGCCTCAGCAGGAGAGAAAGCAGAAGGTAAGGCTGGAGCAGAAACTGGAACACAATAAGTATCAGGATGAGATCTATGATGTATTCCAGAGGATCCTGAAAAACAGCAAGCGGATCCAGGCAAGAAAACTGTTTGATTATAATATCGTGCTGATCGGATTTATGGGAGCAGGAAAGACTACCGTGTCCGATTACTTAAGTACGATGTTTGATATGGATATTATCGAGATGGACCAGGAGATCACGGACCGGGAAGAGATGAGCATCCCGGATATCTTTGCCACATACGGGGAAGAGTACTTCCGGGATCTGGAGACCAGTCTTCTGGTGGAGCTGCAGGACCGTAAAAATGTGATCATTTCCTGCGGCGGAGGGACTGCTCTTCGGGAAAACAATGTGGCTGAGATGAAGAAAAACGGCCGTGTCGTCCTTTTGACGGCCAGCCCGGAGACAATCTACGAGAGAGTGAAGGACAGTGACGACAGACCGGTGCTGAAAGGCCGTAAAAATGTGGACGGCATTGCAGAACTGATGGAACAGCGCCGGGAGAAATATGAGGCGGCCGCTGATATCGTGGTACAGACAGATCACAAGACTGTGCTTCAGGTCTGCGAGGAGCTGGTGCGGCGGCTGTCGGAAATGGAAGAGGATTATGTTTAAGACGTTTTATCCAGATCAGTACCTGGCATCTACCTATGTGATAGATTTTGAAAAGCTATATAAAGAAGGATTCCGGGGACTGATCTTTGATATTGACAACACTCTTGTGCCGCATAACGCCCCGGCAGACGACAGGGCCATCGCGCTGTTTGAGAGGTTAAAGTCGATCGGCTACCGGTGCTGCCTGATCTCAAATAATCAGGAGCCCAGAGTAAAAATGTTTAATGAAAAAATCCAGGTGGATTATGTGTATAATGCCCATAAGCCATCTACGAAAAATTATATCCGCGCCATGGAGATCATGGGAACGGACCGGAGCAACACGATTTTTATCGGCGACCAGCTTTTTACAGACGTGTGGGGAGCAAAAAGGGCAGGGATCCCTAATATCCTGGTAAAGCCGATTCATCCTAAGGAGGAGATCCAGATTGTTTTAAAGAGGTATCTGGAGAAAATAGTCCTCTTCTTTTATCAGAGAGAGCAGAAGAGAAAAAAGGGTTGAAAATAGGCGGAATATATTATAAAATGATTAGAGCGAATAGAACGTAAGAAGTGCCGGAGAGGCACGGTTTAAGGAGGATTATATAATGGCAACAAAGTCAGCAGGCGAATTTAGAAATGGCATGACACTTGAAATTGACGGCAAGGTATGTCAGGTAATGGAGTTTATGCATGTAAAACCCGGAAAGGGAGCGGCATTTGTCCGTGTAAAATTAAAAGATATCATCAACGGCGGTGTGGTAGAGACAACCTTCCGTCCGACAGAGTCTTTCCAGGAAGCATTTATTGAGAGAAAGAAGATGCAGTATCTTTACAATGACGGAGATCTTTATTACTTTATGGACAATGAGACCTTCGATCAGATTGCGGTAGGAGCTGAGGATGTAGGAGATTCTCTGAAGTTTGTAAAAGAGAACGAGGAAGTAACGGTAAGCCTTTATCAGGAGAAGCCGTTTGCGATTGAGCCGCCCCTTACGGTAGAGCTGCAGGTAACAGAGACTGAGCCGGGATTCAAAGGAAACACAGCTCAGGGTGCTACCAAGCCGGCTATCGTAGAGACAGGAGCTCAGGTATCCGTTCCGTTGTTCGTTGATCAGGGAGAGATGATTAAGATTGATACCCGTACCGGAGAGTATCTGTCAAGAGTTTAAGAATCGTATAAAGATCTTAGGAAAAGCCTTGCAATTTGTGCAGGGCTTTTTTATAATGTTCATATCTATCCAATACGCGCCGGTGTTCCTGCCGGCAGATTCTTGTTCTACTATTTTTCAATCCGGTATTTCACCGGTATCTTCACAGAATGTAAAAAACTGCAGCAAAAGAAAGGAGATTCAATGACGTATGACCGTTTTGTTATGAGTATCCTGGAAAGGGTGCAAAAAGGTGTGGGGGACTCTGTGTCTGTATCTGTCTATACAGCGGTGAAGAACAATGGCACAAAGCGAAAGGGCCTGACTTTGACGGAAAAAGGAGTGAACATTGCACCAACTATCTATCTGGAGGAATTTTATCAGAGGTTCCTTAGAGGAATGACGGAAGAAAAGGCGGCAAAGGAAGTGATAAAGCTTTATGACCAGGTGCGCGCCGGGCGTTCCTGGGAAAAGGGAAAGCTTGAAAAATATGTATCTGTCCGGGACCATATCATCTACCGGCTGATAGGAAAGAAGGCGAATATGCGTCTTTTAGAGGAAATTCCCCACAGAGAATTTCTGGATCTGGCGGTCGTTTACTATGTGCTGCTAGAGGTAAATGATTTTGGGACGGCGGCAATGATGATTAAAAAGGAGCATATGAAGCTGTGGCAGGTAACAGAGGATGAGCTCTACCGGCGGGCCGGAGAAAATACCAGGAGAATCCTGCCGGAGGAATTTTGTACTATGCATACTGTGATACAGGACATGTTTGACCTGGAGCCCCGGGAAGCATCCGTAAACAGCGAAGAAGGAGAGTTTGCAGAGACCCTCTATGTACTGACGAACCGCCTTCGAAGTCACGGTGCGTCGGCGCTTCTCTATGAGGGGTGTTTAGAACAGATTGCAAAGAAGCTTTTCTGCAACTATTTTGTGCTGCCGAGCAGTATTCATGAAGTGATCATTACTCCGGACCGGCATCAGTTCTCTTATGAAGAATTGTCAGCTATGGTAAAGGAGATTAATGAAACACAGGTAGAAGCGGAGGAAGTGCTCTCGGACCATGCCTATTATTACGACAGGACACGAGGGGAATTGACATATTTCTGATGCCTGTATAAAAAAGTAAAGGAAATGTGAGATTTGTGTTCATCATTTCCTTTACTTTATAAAAAAAATGTGTTAATATAACTAAGGCAATTTCATAAAGCCTTTTTATGCACCCGTAGCTCAGGGGATAGAGCACCGCCCTCCGGAGGCGGGAGCGGCGGTTCGAATCCGCCCGGGTGTGTACTTTTTTTATCAGATGGAGAGATTTCTCCATCTGATAAACGTTTCGCAGAGTTATGCGGGACGGGCAAAATCAGCAAGTGCATATATGGAGGTAGTCTTTATGGAAGGAAGACAAAAAGGCGTACTCCTGCTGAGAAAGATCGTGACTGTTGCTGTATTGGCCGGTCTGGTTCTTGCGGTAGGAGCAGGCGGATGGATCCTGACTAAAGATAAAAGCCAGAAAGCACAAAAGATAAGTTTAAAAGAGCAGAAAAAGGAAAATGAAGGCTGGGAGAATATGGCTGATAATCCTTTGCTCAAAGGAGAGTATCCGCAGGTGACCCGGGCGGTGGAGGCGTATTACAGTGCGCTTGGAGATGAGACAAGCTTTGTGGAGGGATATGAGAATCTGAATGTTTATACAAAGCTTGGAAAATATCAGGATACATATGTGGCTTTTGTCCGGTATGATATGAAGATCAGGGATGTCTATACCGGAGTGCCGGGATTGGGTACACTTTATGTAACAGAGGATGAGGATGGTAAGTGCCAGGTGGAAACCCAGGTGGAGGAAGATGAAATTCACGATCTTGTAGAGGCGGTCACCGGCCATGAGGATGTGCAGGCGCTGCTTACAGAGACGCAGAATGCTTACCGGCAGGCTGTCCAGTCAGATGCACTGCTTAAGGAGGCTCTGCTGGATTTAAAGCAGGCCTATGAAGATTCAGCCGGAAGCTGAAGAATATACGATAAATGATAGAGACAAGAGAGGCCGATCCCTGTAAGGACGGCTTCTTTTTATAATGAATAAAGAACATTAGGAGAAAAATGATGAGGAATTATGGGAGGGCATTTAAAAAAGCATTTCCGTATACAATTCCGGTGCTGACGGGATATCTGTTTATCGGGATTGCCTTTGGGGTGATGTTTGAAGAAAAGGGGTATTCCTTTTTATGGGCGGCATTGATGAGCCTTATGGTCTATGCGGGATCCGGCCAATATCTTGCCGTGAATTTTTTTGTGCCGGGGGTTTCATTCCTGCAGGTAGTATTTATGACTTTGATGGTTAATATCCGGCATATTTTCTATGGGATTTCTCTGCTGGAAAAGTTTCACGGTATGGGAAAAAAGAGATGGTATATGATCTTTGGCCTGACAGATGAGACGTATTCCCTTTTGTGTACCACAAAGATTCCGGAAGACATAGAGGAAGATAAATTTCTGCTGGCAGTTTCTCTGCTGAATCAATCCTATTGGGTCATAGGTTCGGTGATCGGAGGTCTTGCAGGGAATTTCCTGCCTTTTGATTCGGAAGGCATTGATTTTGCCATGACAGCGCTGTTTGTAGTAATATTCGTGGAACAGTGGATGGAGGCGAAAAACCGCATCCCTGAAATGATCGGGGTGGCCGCCGCACTGCTTTGTCTTAGTATCTTCGGTGCGGATAATTTTGTTCTTCCGTCTATGCTGCTGATCACATTTCTGCTGTTTGTGGGGAGAACCCGTCTGGAAAAGGAGGTGGAAGGCTGATGCCTGTAGATGCGATAACTTCATTTCTGATCATTCTGGCAGTGGCGCTTACCACTTTTGCCACCAGAGTGTTCCCTTTTCTGGTGTTTCCAAGAGGGAAAGAAATTCCGGATGTAGTGAAATATTTAGGAAGGGTGCTGACGCCGGCAGTGATCGGGATGCTGGTAGTTTACTGTCTGCGTTCGACAAAGATCCTGGCTGCACCCTATGGACTTCCGGAAGCGGCAGCTGTCATAGTGACGGCGGCGCTTCATGTCTGGAAACGGAATAACCTTCTGAGTATAGGCGTGGGGACCGTTCTTTATATGTTTCTGATCCAGTGTTTTTCCTAAAAAACAGCGGGCCAAATCCGGTAAAGACTTCCGGTTTTCTGGCCCGCTGTTTATCTTTAATTCAGATCCAGTTTTTTCTTCATCAGTATATAGGACAGGATATAGAGGACCACTGCCGTAATTACAGAAAGAGCCAGTGAGAACGTCAATATTCTGACCATATATTCGACCAGACTTAAGGAACTTTCTGTTCCCGCGGGAACAATAGCAAAATTTCCGTATGCCAGGTCTGCGGCAAACATAACGATAAAGGAAATTACAGCCATCAGTGTGGATAGTGCAAAATAGCAGGCGATAGCTCCAATCACACGGTGAGAGGAAAACAGCTGCCCAAGCACGATGGAGGCGTAATACATGACTATGTTGCCGACGCATCCGATAAATCCTGAGATCAGGAGGACAAGGATGATCTGGCCCGCGGTGACATCTGCATATTTCCCTGTGAAGCCGAGTTCCTTCATCAGTTCCCCCTGATTTTCATAAAACAGTTCCATGAAAGCTGGGGTGGCAATCCCGATATACAGGGATGCCAGGATAAAAACATAGTCGATCATAGCCCAGATGCTTCCGGAGATCGTTTTGGCAAGAAGATGCTGGCCGGGAGTCACAGGAAGGGTCTGGGAAAGATAGCCTTCGTCGGAAAACAGGTTTCTGTAGAACCGCACGACAATGACAATGGATGTACCAAAAGTAATTCCTGTGATCAGGAGCGTATACATCACGATCGCAAGACCGAACAGGAAGCCGTCGGTATCAGTGGACAGGTGGATCTGCCCGGTGATAAAAATTCGTAAAAATATGGTCATCAGCAGTAAAAAGCCGTGCAGGATAATCAGAAACCGGTTCAGGGATCTGAGGTCGTATTTAATTAATTTGATCAGCATCGGAACACCTCCCTGAATAAAGTATCTACGGATCTGCCCTGCTCCATGCGGATGTCATCCACGGGAGCGTTCATGGCAAGACGTCCTTCCTTAAGGAAAACTACACGGTCCAGGATATTTTCAATATCGTGGATCAGATGTGTAGATAGAAGGATTGTGGACTCTTCGTTATAATTTGCCAGGATCGTGTGCAGAATATAATCTCTTGCAGCAGGATCCACACCGCCGATGGGCTCATCCAGGATATAAAGCTTAGCGTCCCGGCTCATGACCAGAATCAGCTGTACCTTTTCCTTCGTACCCTTGGACAGGGTGCGCAGCCTTGCGTCTGCGGAAATTTCCAGATCCGAAAGCATCTGGTAAGCCCGGTCTGTGATAAAGTTATCGTAAAAATCGGCAAAGAAGCGGATGATGTCCCGGACCTTCATGGATTCATCCAGATAAGTGCGTTCCGGAAGATAGGAAACAATCTTCTTTGTATCCACTCCCGGAGCTTTTCCGTCTATCAGCACCTCCCCGGACGAAGGGTTTAAAAGGCCGTTGATGAGTTTGATCAGTGTTGTTTTTCCGCTGCCGTTCGGTCCCAGAAGACCGACGATCTGGCCGCTGTCCAGAGATAGAGTCAGGTCGTTCAGGGCATAGAAGTGGTTGCCGTATTTTTTGGATAGATTTCGGCATTCTAAGATTGGATTCATATCAGTGTCCCCCTCTTTATGGTGTCCTGGAGTTTTTCAAGAGTCTCCTTCTCCTGGAAACCAAGCTGTTTCATTTTTTCCATAAAATCCTGAATGTGGCGGGAAGCAAGCTCATCCCTTAAGTTTTTTAACATGGTCTCATCCTCCGTGATAAACCGTCCGCTGGTACGGCGGGAGTGTACCAGTCCGTCCCGCTCCAGCTCGGACAAGGCTTTTTGCATTGTGTTTGGGTTTACCGCGGCATCTATGGCGAGTTCCCTGACAGAGGGCAGTTTATCGCCGGCTTTGTAGACGCCGGATACGATATCCTGTTGGATACGTTCCATCAGCTGCAGGTAAATAGGGCGGTCATTATCCAGATCCCATGGCATAGACTTCACCTCTCTTTTATTATAAAGAATACAACTGTATTATCTAATTAATACAATAATGCATTTTGCACGAAATGTCAAGAAAAAGTAAAAAAGAAAGGACCATATGGCCCTTTCTTTTTTTACTTTTTGATGAATTTGGATTTTGGCTGCCGGCAAACCGGACAGGTGTAGTCATCGGGGAGGTTCTCGAAAGGAATGTCGCCGTCATAGACATATCCGCAGACACTGCAGACCCATTTTGCATTATCCGCAGGATCTTCTTCGGGAAGATAGGTGGGAGCATTTTTCGGGCTCTTTCCTTTGATAACGTTATGGTAGTAGGCATAGGTCATGGCAGGGAAGGTGTCTAGTACGTCTCCGTCCAGAACAGTCCCTAGAAATACCGTGTGCGAGGAAGTCTCCATCGTGTCGGTTACCTGACAGACGATATAGCCGCAGCTGTCTTCCAGCACTGGAAGATCCTCGCGGAAAGTGTGTGATACACCGTCAAATTTGTTGATCTCCCTTCCGGACTGGAACCCAAAAGTGCCGATTAAGGACGGGTCAGATTTCTCGGAGAGGATGGAAACCGCAAATCTTCCTGTTTTTGCAATACAGGAGTTGGTGTAATTGTCATGATTGATACTGATGGCAATGGTTGCAGGATCAGAAGTGATCTGCATAATACTGTTGGCAGTACAGCCTACCGGTCTGTCTCCGTCAAGAGTGGAGACTACATAGACACCGTAAGAGAGATTTCGGAAAACCTTTTTATTCATAGTGCTTCCTCCTGTCTGTTTCTAAATATTTCTGATAATAGTAATTGTTACTAAAATAATAGCATGGATCTGATGGATTTGCAAGAAGAGTTTTAAGATTTGGTTGTTGACACATCGGGCTTGTGATAGAATAACAAAGTAAACGCAAGATGGAAGGAAGGTATAAGATGAAGAAGATAATAGATCTGATCGGAGAGGAACTGGCAAATGGATTTGTACAGGCAGGATATGATGCATCCTATGGAAAAGTGACGATTTCCAACCGCCCGGATCTCTGTGAATACCAGTGCAATGGAGCCCTGGCCGGAGCAAAGGCTTATAAGAAGGCACCGTTTATGATTGCGGAAGACGTGGCGGAAAAAATAAAGGACCGCCCTTGTTTTGAAGAGGTTTCTGTGGTGAAGCCCGGATTTATCAATCTGAAGCTTCAGAAGACATATATTGCAAATTACTTAAATCAGATGAAAGAAGATCAGGATCTGGGACTTGAGAAGGTGGAGGATCCCAGGATGATCCTGGTGGACTACGGCGGCCCTAATGTGGCGAAACCGCTGCATGTGGGACATCTGCGCTCCGCGATCATCGGAGAAAGTGTGAAGCGTATTGCGAGAAAGATGGGGCATAAGGTTCTGGGAGATATCCATCTGGGAGACTGGGGATATCAGATGGGACTGATCATTACAGAGCTTATGGAAAGGAAGCCGGAACTTCCTTATTTCCAGGAGGAATATGAAGGAGAGTATCCGAAGGAGGCACCGTTCACCATTGGCGAACTGGAGGAAATTTACCCGACAGCCAGCCAGAAGGCTAAGGAGGATGAGGCGTACCGGGAGAAGGCTCTGCATGCCACATATCTTCTGCAGAATGGACACCGCGGATATACAGCGCTATGGAATCATATCATACAGGTCTCTGTCAGCGATCTTAAGAAAAACTATGCAAACCTTCATGTGGAATTTGATCTCTGGAAGGGCGAGTCAGATGCGCAGGCTTATATACCGGATATGGTGGAACGTTTGAAAACAGAAGGGTATGCGCATATTGATGACGGGGCTTTGGTGGTAGATGTGGAAGAAGAGACAGACACAAAGGATGTGCCGCCCTGTATTATCCAGAAATCAGATGGAGCCTCGCTTTACAGCACCACGGATCTTGCAACACTGGTGCAAAGAGAGGAAGACTATCATCCTGACCAGGTGATCTATCTGGCAGATAAACGTCAGGAACTGCATTTTGTCCAGGTGTTCCGGACGGCAAAAAAGACAGGGATCGTACCAGAAGAGACGGATCTTAAGTTCCTGGGATTTGGAACTATGAATGGTAAAGACGGAAAGCCTTTTAAGACCAGAGAAGGAGGCGTGATGCGTCTGGAGAATCTGATCGCTGAGATAGAAGGCGAAATGCTGAAAAAAATTATGGACAACCGGACTGTAGAGGAGGAAGAGGCCAGAAAGACCGCCAGACTGGTAGGTCTTGCGGCTATTAAGTATGGCGATCTTTCGAACCAGGCATCCAAGGATTATGTGTTTGATGTAGACCGGTTTACTTCATTTGAAGGAAATACCGGGCCATATGTGCTGTATACGATTGTGAGGATCAAATCCATTCTGAATAAATACCAGGCAGACGGAGGAAACCTTGCAGGGCTTTGTGTGATGCCCGCGGACAGCGACAGCGAAAAGGCGCTTCAGCTGGAGGCTTCAAAATACAATGATGTAATGGCGGCGGCTTATGAAGAACTGGCGCCTCATAAGATCTGTGCCTATATTTATGATCTGGCCAATGCTTTTAACAGATTTTATCATGAGGTGAAGATTCTGGCAGAGGAAGATGAAAAGAAAAAGCAGAGCTATATTGCATTGCTGCTGTTGGTAAGGTGTGTGCTGGAGGAGTGTATTGAAGTGCTTGGCTTCGAGGCTCCGGAGAGGATGTAGAAAGATGACGACGGAAAAATTATATTTTCAGGACAGCCACAGAAGCGTTTTCGATGCCCAGGTACTGTCCTGCGAACCATGGAAGGATGGCTGGCGGATCGTGCTGGACCGTACAGTGTTTTTTCCTGAGGGCGGCGGCCAGTATGCTGATCCGGGCTTCCTTGGAGAAGTGGAAGTGGTGGATGTTCACGAGAAGGACGGTGTGATCTATCATTATACGAAGGAGCCTATTGAGGCAGGACAGAAGGTGGAGGGCCGTATTCTCTGGGAGGTGCGGTTTGACCGGATGCAGCAGCATACCGGAGAGCATATTATTTCGGGACTGGTACATCAGAAATTTGGGTATGATAATGTGGGCTTTCATCTGGGAGAAGATTATTGTACCATGGATTTTAACGGCCCGATCACAAAGGATGAGCTAAAGGAGATCGAGCGGGAGGCAAACCGCGCGGTGTTCCGGAATTTAGATGTGATTTCTTCCTTCCCCTCTGAAGAGGAGCGGAGCCGGATGGAGTACCGGAGTAAGATTGAATTAAGCGGAGAGGTGCAGATCATTACAATCCCGGGGTATGATGTATGTGCCTGCTGCGCGCCTCACATGAAAAAGACAGGGGAGATCGGTATGATCAAACTGGTTCAGATGGATCACTATAAAGGCGGCGAGCGTATTACGATGCTGGCCGGCGGCCGGGCGCTTAGGGATTATGGAGAAAAAGAGAAGAATATCAAGGAAATCTCGGCGCTTTTGTGTGCGAAAGAATGTGAAGCGGCGGAAGCTGTGGCGCGATTGAAGGAAGAGGCAAAGGAGCAGAAAGAAAAACTGGGGATTCTGCAGCAGAAGCTTTTGAAAGCACAGGCGAAGGAAATCCCTGTTGAGGATATGACTCTTGTGTTTGATGCGGGGCTTTCCGGCAATGGTCCAAGAGAACTCATGAACCTCCTTCTGGATCGGGGAGCAGAAATCTGTATGGTGTTTGCGGGAGACGACGCTTCCGGATACCGGTATGTGATCGGGAGCAGAAGAGAGGATGTGCGCCCTGTCGGGAAAATGCTTAATGAGGCGTTTAGTGGCCGGGGAGGCGGAAAACCGGAGATGGTACAAGGCACTCTTAAAGGGAGTGAGGAGGATATCCGCCGCAAATGCAGAAAATAAAGCTGGAATTCATAGTTTCCTTATCTTTTCATCACAGTTTTAACACAATTTCAAGATACACTACAGGTATAGAAAGAAAATTGACCTATCTGAAAGGAGAAATAGATTATGGATAACCAGTATACGTATTACAATCCGGAGCCGGACAGCGGCAGCCAATATACAGGAGGAAATGGATTTCAGACACAGGGACCGGATCAGGATCCCTACAGACAGCCGAAAAAGAAGATGCCGAAATGGATAAAGGTGGCATGCCTGGGTCTGGTGTTTGGCCTTGTGGCAGGTGCGTCTTTTCAGACAGTGAATGTGATCGGCGACAGAGTCTTCGGCACAAATGATAATGACAGCGCGGGAACGGTTAAGCAGACATCTACATCCAGTAATGCAGAACTCACTACTTCTTCAGGAAGCACAGTGTCCTCGGATATTGCCACGATCTCTGCAAATGCGATGCCTTCTATCGTATCCATCACAAACATGAGCGTGGAAGAAGTGCAGAATTTCTTTGGCGGTATACAGGAGCAGCAGAGTGAAAGCGTAGGATCAGGAATCATCATCGGACAGAATGATTCGGAACTTCTGATCGCAACAAATAACCACGTAGTGGAAGGGAATGATACACTGACTGTTACATTTATCGATGAGGAAAGTGTAGAGGCCAATGTCAAAGGTACAAATTCCAGTAAGGATCTGGCTGTAGTAGCGGTGAACCTGAATGACATCAAAGACTCTACGAAAGAAGAGATTGCTGTGGCGACTATGGGAGATTCCAATGAGATTCAGGTCGGAGAGCCTGCGATTGCTATCGGAAATGCATTGGGGTACGGACAATCCGTAACTACGGGTATTATTTCTGCAAAGGACCGTACCATGGACGGCTACGACGGCAGCCTGCTGCAGACAGACGCGGCGATCAATCCTGGAAACAGCGGCGGAGCCCTTCTGAATGCCAATGGCGAGGTAGTAGGCATCAATACAGCCAAGGTGTCAGCAGACAGTGTGGAAGGCATGGGCTATGCAATCCCGATTTCAGATGCCAGTGATATTATTACAGATTTGATGAACCAGGAAACCAAGACAAAGGTATCGGAAGAGGAGCAGGGGTACATTGGGATCCGGAGTGAAGCGGATGTGACCTCCGACCTTGCCGATATGTATAATATGCCTACCGGCGTCTATGTATCAGAGATCATTGACGGTGGTGCTGCGCAGAAGGCAGGCATCCAGAGAGGTTCGATCATTACTGCGATCAATGGTACATCTGTAGATGGCATGACAGCGCTTCAGGAACAGCTTCAGTATTACAGAGCGGGGGAGACCGTGACACTGACGGTAGCAACTGCCGGAAACAACGGTGAGTACGAGAGCTCGGATGTGGAAGTGACCCTGGGCAAGAGTGCACAGTAAGAACGGTTACAGATAGATGAATAAGAGTTGACAGAAGCCGTAAATCTTTTTGATAAAGGTTTACGGCTTTTTTATCAGGCAGATAAAAGCGCGCTTATAATGATTTGTTATTGACACATTTTTAACGAAGAGGTATAATAAAATTTATCAAAAGTTGTGCATAGTGCACGAAATATATGTTTCAAGGGAGGAAAATTATGAGCGCAGCAACAGTTTTATTAATTATTATGTGGATCTTTGCCGCTGTATTTTTTGTAGTGCTGGTGAAGGATGTCATTGCACACAAAAATGAGCTGGATAAGAGTAAAATGGGATTCAACGTGATTGTCAGTATGGTGGCAAACTTCTTTGACACACTGGGAATCGGGAGCTATGCTATCGCAACCTCCGCATGGAAGTTCAACAAGTCGATTAAAGATGATCTGATTCCCGGTACATTGAATGTGGCATTCGGTATTCCGATCTGTGTGGAAGCAACAATCACAATGACCAGAATTGAGATGGATTCCCTGACGCTGGTTCTGATGATAGCGGCAGCTATCGTGGGGTCTATTCTCGGAGCAAAGATCATTTCCAGAATGGATATTATGAAGATTCGTGTGATCATGGGTGTCGCACTGATTCTGGTAGCGATTATTACTCTTTGCAAGATTAACGGCGTTGGTCCTTTCGGTATCCTGGGTACGGCAAGAGGACTGACAGGAGGACTTCTGGTGGCTGGTGTTGTCGCCAACTTTATCCTGGGTATCCTTATGACGGCCGGGATCGGACTGTATGCTCCTTGTATGGCGGTTGTACTTCTGCTTGGAATGAGTGCGGATGTGGCGTTCCCTGTTATGATGGGATCCTGTGCATATCTTTGTCCGGCATGTGGTATTACATTTATCAAAGAGGGAAAATATAATCGTGCGGCAACGATTCCGATGATTATAAGTGGTGCGATCGGTGTTTTGATTGCCGGATTTATTGTAACGAGTCTTCCGCTTACTGTTCTTACATATCTTGTATGTGTGGTAATGGTAATCTGTGCAATTCTGTTCTTCCATGACGCAAGGAAGCAGAAATAGCAGAGAAGGAATGAGGAATCTTAAAAGAAATTTTTGAATTTTTTTGTCAGATGTAGTATAATGCTAAATATATTACAATTACGAGGAGGCACATTCTGATGAAATGTCCAATATGTGGTCAGGAATTACGGCCGAGTAAGAAAGATCCGAATTATTTCCTTTGCTACGAATGCAAGAAGAAATTTAAGGTTCCACAGAAAAAGACAGAAAAGCCTGAGAAGGCAGAAAAGAAAGTACGCAGGGCATCGGCAGAAGAAGAACAGTCTTATTCCAATATACCGCCAAAACATGTGCGGAAAAAACGAGAGACTGAGATGCGTAAGGCATATGATGAAATGCTTGCTGTAGAAGAAGGTAAGAGAGGCAAGAAGAAAAAGACCAGAAAGAGAGAAGAAATTGACGATGATTTCTTTGACGACCTGGAGGAAGAAGAGGAGAAAATGTCCAAAGCTCCGATCATTGTTCTTGCGATCGCCATCGTCGTAGTGGCGGCTCTGATTGTATATATGCTGTTTTTCCGGTAATAAGAAAGTGTGAAGGAGACGTATACGTTAAAAGCGTAGCGTCTCCTTTTTTGTGCGTACACCCGGAGGGCGGCCAACATACCTATGTGGCAGACACCGACGGGCAAATATAGATGTTTTCTATAACTGCATTAAAATAAGCAATTTGGGCAGCCTTTCTGTTTGTGGTAGGATGTAAATAGTAGTATATATCGGCAGAGTAAAAGGTGGAAGATAGGAAGTTGAGTATGGCGGAAGGAAAAGAGTACGAACGGTATAGTGAAATCATTTTTGGAGTATTGGAAAGAAACGATCAGATGGAAGGGATGCTGCAGGAACTGTCGGCGACATTCGATCTGCCGGTGATCGTGATCGATCCCTCTGGAAAGATAGAATTTGATTCCGGTGCGGAACAGCTCTATGAACAGCTGGGTATAGAAGAGAGCAGCCGTTCGTTCTGGACAGGCCTGATGGGAGAGTATTACGCAGGTGAGAGTACGGAAGGAGAGACGGACAAGATCCTTAAAAAGGAGGTGGGGAAGGGCCTTATGGCAGCAGGACCGCTTCTGGTAAGAGGGATCCTGACTGGGTTTTGCATTACGTTTCATGAAAAGAGACGGAATGCCGCTTCCCTGAACCGGATGATTACCAGGGCGGTTTCCATCGGAATGAGCTGGAATAAACAGATATACGGTTACCGGGATCTGGGGACAAAGCAGATGCTGAGCAGACTCCTTCTTGGCAGGGATGCCGTCCCTGACCAGCTTCCGGCGGGCATTGAGAGCTCTTTCCGGCAATATGTGGTCCGTCCGTTTCTTCTGGTGCTGCTGAAAACATCCCGGGACTTTATGAAGCAAAGCCCGCATCTCCACAGAGAGATCTGCGATCATTTCGAGGATGTACTGGTGTGCATAGAAGAAGAGGAGGCGGCTGTCCTTTTTACCCGGTGCGATTCTGTAGAAAAGCAGAAAAAAGCGGCTTTGCTGGCAGAGAAGATCACACTGGAATGTGAAGGGACAGCGGTGATCACAGAGGTGTTCGAGGATGAAAAAAAGATATGGAAAAAGCGCCGGATCCTGGAACGGATCTTAAAGATCGGAATGCGGGTAGAACCGGACACACATTTCTTTACAGAGTATGAGCATTATATGGAGCTAATCTGTTCCTATGCCTATGAGAAGCTGGGGGCAGAAGGATACGGATACAGGGATCTGGACCGGCTGGCGGCAGAAGACCGGGAAAAAGGCACGGATTTTTACAGAAGTCTGAAAGAGTATCTTCTTTCTGGAAATCATGTCAATCATGCGGCGAAGAATCTGTATATTCACAGGAATACTATGGTATACCGTCTTGCCAAGATCCATGAGATCCTGGGACTTGACATCAATCAGCCGGATATTTCCAGAAAGCTTCTTCTGACCATGATCCTCCGGGAATTTCAGTGCGGACAAAAAGAGTAGATTGCATTTTATACGGAATATGATAAGATAGTGTCAGCAACAGAAATTGGAGAGGAAATATGAAGCTAGTCAAAGATTTGCCGGAGATATTCGAAGAATTCGGAGAACAAAAAAGAGCATCCTTTCTGGAAGTAAAAAAGTACAAAGAGGCAGGAAAACCGGTGATCGGAGCCTATTGCTCCTATTTCCCGAGAGAGCTTGCCATGGCGATCGGGGCAATCCCGGTGGGGCTGTGTTCTTCGTCAAACGATACGGTAGCGATCGCGGAGCAGACGCTGCCTTCAAATATCTGCCCGTTGATCAAGTCCAGCTATGGATTTGCGGTTTCAGACAGGTGTCCTTTCTATTATTTCTCAGATCTTGTGATCGGGGAGACGACCTGCGACGGCAAAAAGAAGATGTATGAGCTGATGTCGGATTTTAAGGAAGTCTATGTGATGGAGCTTCCCAACCGTCAGTCAGAATACGGGCTGGAATTATGGAGAAAAGAGATCATACGTTTCAAGGAATATTTAGAAGAGCGTTTCCATATTGTCATTACAGACGAGATGGTAAAGAAGGCGATCCATTTAAGCAATGAAAACCGCAGGGCGGTACAGCGGCTGTATGGATCGATGAAACTGGATCCTCCGCCGATGAGCGGACGGGAGCTTTTTCAGATTCTGTATGGAAATAAATATCAGCTGGATCTGGAGAAAGTACCGGGGATCCTGGATCAGGTGAGGGAAAAGATCCTGGAGGAATACCACAGGGATCCGCCGGCAAAAAAGAAGCCCAGGATCCTTATCACCGGTTGTCCCATGGGAGGGGATTCCTCGAAGCTGGTAGACATTATTGAGGACAACGGAGGCGTGGTAGTGGCTTTTGAAAACTGTACCGGGATCAAAGCGCAGGACCGCCTGGTTGATGAAGAAACCCCGGATATCTACGAGGCGCTTGCAGAACGCTACCTGATGATCGGCTGTGCGATCATGACCCCGAACGACAACCGGATCGAACTTCTGGGACGGATCATCGATGAATTCCATGTGGACGGCGTGATTGAGATGATCCTGCAGGGCTGTCATTCCGACAGCATAGAATCCATCAGTGTACGTAACTTTATCCATGAGGAAAAGCACATCCCTTATATGGATGTGACCACTGATTTTTCCCGGGCGGATATCGCCCAGCTGAGCGTCCGTATCTCTGCGTTTCTGGAGATGCTGTAAAACAGGAGAACAAAAATCGTCAAAGTCGTATGGCTTTGGCGATTTTTTTAATCCCTTTTCTACCAACCGGAACAAAAAGAGACTGGGAAGATATTGATAGAAAAAGCAAATAAGTTATCTGGAAAATAGAAAAGCTGTATGGATAAAATACACAACAGAACTGGAAAAATTTGTTTTCACTGCCAATGAAGCGAAAAATGCATCGTGGTATAATTTTACAGGTTTCGTGAAAAAGCGACATGACAAGGAAGCATGGGAGGGAGAACATTGATTGAGATCAAAAATCTGAAAAAGATTTGGGAAGATGATGGCAGCAGTGTGCTGGAAGGCATCAACCTGAAAATCGAAGATGGTGATATCTATGCACTGGTGGGACGAAGCGGTGCGGGAAAATCTACGCTGCTGCGCTGTATCAACGGTCTGACATCCTATCAGGAAGGAAGTCTGAAAGTGGACGGGTGCGAGGTAAAGGAGCTGAAAGAAAAAGAACTGCGGGAATTCCGAAGACATGTGGGTATGATCTTTCAGCAGTTTTCACTTCTGGAGAGACAGACAGTCTATCAGAATGTGGCGCTTCCCATGCAATGCTGGAAATACAGTAAAGAAGAGATTGATAAAAAGGTTAAGGAGCTGCTGGAACTGGTAGGAATGTCAGATAAGATGAATGCCAGGCCCAGAAACTTAAGCGGCGGGCAGAAACAGAGAGTGGCGATCGCAAGAGCTCTGACCATGGATCCGAAGATCCTTCTCTGTGATGAGGCGACATCGGCGCTTGACCCGAAGACCACCAATTCCATCCTGGAACTTCTGATGGAGATCAATGCCAGGACCGGCATCACGGTGGTGATCGTAACCCATCAGATGGAGGTAGTAAGAAAGGCCTGCAATAAAGCCTGTATCCTGGAAGGCGGTAAGATCGCAGACGAGGGCTCGGTAAGAGAAATCTTCATCAAACAGCCCCGGTCTCTGAGAAGACTTCTGGGAGAAGAGGAGATGAAGCTTCCGGAAACCGGACATAATATCCAGATCGCCCATCTGCTGGGCAGCCTGGAAGACGGCGAACTTTTTGGGAAGATGTCCCGGGATCTGGATTATGTGTTCCCGATACTGGACGGAAAGATCATGGAATACCAGAACGACAACATGGGGATTTTTGTGATCAATGTAGATGATGAACATCTGGATGCGGTTACCGGTTACCTGACACAGAGAAATTATAACTGGCACGAACTGGAAAGTGCCGGGGAAGAGGCTTAAGAGGAAAGGAGAGAATTAGCATGGCATTAAATAACTTTACATTTGCAGAAATCTGTCAGATGATCATTGTTCCGGCGTTTTTTGATACGTTGAAAATGCTGGTGATTTCCGGAGTCCTTTCTACTTTCCTGGGATTCTTTGTGGGAGTGATCCTGATCATTACGGAAAAAGGCGGTCTGTGCGAAAATGTGGTCGTAAACAGGATCCTGGATTTTATCGTGAATACTGTGCGATCCTTCCCGTTTATCATTTTGATGGTATCCATCATCCCGTTTACACGTCTGATCGTGGGGACTTCGATCGGAGATACGGCGGCTCTGGTTCCGCTGACGGTAGCGGTCACGCCGTTTATGGGAAGGATTTTCCAGAACAGCTTTAAGGAAGTAGACCCGGCTTTGATCGAAGCGGCAAAGTCATTTGGCGCCTCCAAAGCGCAGATCGTAGTAAAGGTTATGCTCAAAGAATCTGTGCCGTCCATCATTTCCGGCCTGTGTCTTGCCATCATCAATCTGCTGGGCGCGACGGCTATGGCCGGGGCCGTGGGAGCCGGCGGACTGGGAGCCGTGGCTCTGACCTATGGGTATCAGAACTTTAATCAGGAGATCATGTATTCCATCTGTGTAGTTTTGATCGTCCTGGTTGCGGCCATCCAGTATTTCGGAGACTGGATCTACAAAAAGCTGAAATAAGGAATAAAAATAGAATCATCTATTTTTAGGATATATGTTAAGAATATTTGAAGAAAGGAAACAAAGGATTATGAAAAAGAAAGTGTTGAGCATGTTTTTGGTAATGGCTATGGCGGGAACTCTGCTGGCAGGCTGTGGAGGCGGCTCTGATGACAGCGCTTCCGAGGGCTCCGGGGAGGACGGAGAAAAGACGACTGTAAAGATCGGGATCCGTGCGGATATGGTAGACCAGCTGGAATCCGTGAGAGATGAGATCGAAGAACTGGGATATACGGTAGAGGAGAGCGTATTTGACGACAGTGTACAGCCGGATGTGGCCCTTGCAGAAGGAAGCCTGGATATGAACTGGTATCAGCATGAGCCTTATATGCAGAGCTACAATGAGGAGAACGGTACGGATCTTGTCATGATCGAGCCAAAAACATTCTACCCGTTATTTGCCATGTATTCTGACAAGTGGGATTCTGTAGAGGAAATCCCGGATGGCGCGACCATCGGCCTTTGCAACGATGCCACCAATCAGGCCCGCGGCCTGAACATGCTGGAATCCCAGGGGCTGATCACACTGGATGATTCCGTAGAGTCCCCGACCATGTATGATATTGCAGAAAACCCTCATGACTTCCAGTTTATTGAGGCGGAAATGTCTGTACTCCCGCAGTCTCTCAAAGATGCAGACGCCATCTGTTTAGCAGCAGGTCATATGGTCAATGCCGGACTTCCGGCGGACAATTATCTGTGCCAGTCCGATGACAATGAAACATATGCAGTGGGATTTGTTGTAAGGTCCGAAGACAAAGATGCTGAATGGGCAAAAGAGATTGCAGAAGCAGTTCAGTGTGATGATCTGGCTGAATATTTTAAGACAGATAAAGCAGGAACACAGATTCCCTGCTGGGAATAAGCACCGGAAATCATAGATGTGATAAGAAAAGGGCGGCAGTCTGGCTGCCTTTTTCTTCGTAAAGAAGAACAAAGGAGACAGATAGGGTGGAATTAGCAGCAATGACACTGTATAAAACAGTGGTGATGGCCGTACTGGCGCTGGTCGGTGTGTTTTGTTATCATCAAAAGATGATAGATGAAGAATTGAACAAAAAACTGTCGGATCTGGTTCTGATGGTTTTCACACCCATTCTGTTGTTTACTTCATTTCAGACAGAGTATGACCGCTCTTTGTTAAAAGGGCTGTTTGTAGCCACAGTTCTGTCTCTGGTATCGTTTGCGGTGATCTGGGGAATCAGCAAACTGGTGATCCGGGGACAGGACCCGGATACGGCATGCGTGGAGCACATTGCGCTTATGTATTCAAATTGCGGATTTATTGGAATTCCGATGGCGCAGGGGCTTTTCGGATCAGAAGGAGTTATGTATATGACAGCTTATGTGGCAGCAGCCAATTTTCTTCTTTGGTCCCATGGGGTGATCGTGATGTCCGGGAAGGCAGATCGCAGATCAGTGAAAAAGGTGTTTACTTCTCCGACGATCCTGGCAATTGTTGCAGGGGTATTGTGCTTTCTTTTCCAAATTCAGATACCGGAGATGGCTGAGGAACCTCTGGAAATGATCGCGGGGATGAATACTCCGATGGCAATGATCGTGGCAGGCGTTAATATTGCGCAGACAGATTTGCTGCAGTGTTTAAAAAGATGGCGGCTGTACTGGTTGTGCGCAGTCAGGCTGCTGGTAATGCCAGGAGTACTGGTGGGGATTTTCCTGCTGTTTCCGGGGCAGAGTATGGTAAAGACAATTATGGTACTTGCTTCGGCCTGTCCGGCGGGAGTTACCGGCAGTCTCTTTGCTGTCCGTTACGGGAAAGATGCCGGATATGCATCAGAACTGTTTGCTTTGTCGACAGTGCTGTCAGTGGCAACGGTTCCGCTGATGATGTTGCTTTGTGGATAAGGAGGTAAGTGAAAATGGAATTGATCAAACTGGAAATGACTCCAAAAGAGCGGGCGCTTGCCTACGCAAGAGGAGAAGAAGTGGACCGGATCCCCACATCTCTCAGCGCTTCAGAGACTGCGCCTCCACTTTACGGAATACCGATATGTGATTATTATTTTTCGGCAGACGCCATGGTGGAAGTGGAAACACGACTGGCCGAAGATTTTCAGGCGGATAATATGGGGATCGGGCTGGGGCTTCGTACACTGGTAGAAGCATTAGGAACGGAACTGGCATATCCAAAAGAAAGTGTATCTTATATTGTGAAACCAGCACTGGCGTCTTTACGGGATGTGGAAAACATGGAACTGGTAAATGTGGAAAAGGACGGACGTTTTCCGCTGATCACGGAAGCGTTTGAAAGGCTGCAGGAGCGTTTTGGAGAGGAGCGGATATTGGGCAGCGGCCTTGCCGGACCATTTACGACGGCGGCCAGCCTGTATGGAACAGAAAACTTTTTAAAAGCAACGGTAAAGGATAAAGAGGGCGTGCACAGACTTTTGCAATATACCACGGACTGTGTTGTGAAATGCTGTCAGGATCTGAACCGTAAGCTGGGGATTAAGTTTACTCTGTCAGAACCGATGGTGTCCAAAAATCTGTTGAGCAAGCGGCAGTTTATGGAATTTTTTATTCCATATCTCAAACAATCTGTGGAGAGGATGAATCGGTTTCAGGGTTCCACTGGTATTCATATCTGTGGTTCTACGCATGACCGCTGGGCGGAAGTGGTGGATGCCGGAATCGGTAGCTTTTGGGTAGACAATTGTGAAAGCCTGAAGGAACTCAAAGAGGCTTTCGGAGACCGGATCGCGATCAGCGGAAATGTGGTTCCGGTCGATGTGCTGCGCAATGGCACCCCGGATGAAATTGCAGAAAATATCCGTCAGTGTATTGCAGATGCTGCAGATAATCCCTGTGGATATAATTTGTGCCCCGGCTGTACAACGCCTGTCGGCACTTCTAAAGAAAATATGATCGCATTTATGAATGCGGCTGCAATTTACGGAAAAGGAGCCAGGAAAGGGCAGATGCCAAAAGGAATGAAAAAATATGTATAGATCGTAATCAGTCGTATGAACGGGGACGGGGGATTTTTGAAAATCCCCCGTCCCCGTTCACTATTTAATGTCAAATTCCGGATTGATGGCATAAAAGTTTCTGCTGTCCAGATGGTCCTGCACGATCCTCAGGCTTTCGCCGAATCTCTGATAATGTACGATTTCTCTTTCCCGCAGGAAGCGGATGGGGTCGCAGATCTCAGGATCTTTGATCAGACGCAGGATATTGTCGTAGGTGGTGCGGGCTTTCTGCTCCGCAGCCATATCTTCGCTTAAGTCTGTGATGGGGTCGCCTTTGGACTGGAAATAGGTTGCGGTCCACGGGGTTCCGGCGGCCGCCTGGGGCCAGAGCGCCAGCGTGTGATCCACATAGTATTTGTCAAAGCCGTATTTTTCGATTTCTTCCGGGGTCAGGTCTTTGGTAAGCTGATACACAATGGCGCAGATCATTTCCATGTGGGCCAGCTCTTTATCCCGTTTTTGTTGGAAATGATAAAAAGCCCCTAAATACGCGGGATTCGGGGCTTTATTGTGAGTTCAAATGAGGCTTTTTCGGCCTCTCCCTTCTTATTCCGGGAAGTCTTCCGGTAATCCACGCTATCGATCAGTATTTTCAGCGCCTTATTCCGGTCTGGAGCATCCAGGGACCAGTAGCAGCTTAAGAGATCACGACAGGCCGGAAGGAAATTCGTGATATTGGCCTGTATTTTGCGCTCAGATTCAAGCTCTTGTTCCAGGCGGGTAACACCTGCCAGGGACTCTTCCAAGCGATCCTGAAGAGCCCTGGAGCGCTGCAGGAAGGTCTCAGAGTCGTAAACTCCCTGCTCCAGGAGATCATAGAGACGGGACTTTTGCTTTTCCAAAGTGTCATGCTCCTGTTTGGCGCTTTCCAGCATCTGTTCCAGATCAGGCACCCGGCTTTCCGGAAGCGTCTCCTGGAGCTCGTATCCGGATACCCAGTCCTCCAGTGCGTGGATCAGTTCCCGTTCTACCAGATCCAATGGACTGCCGACAGTAGGGCAGCTGTCTGTGTGACAGATCAGCATATCATACTTGGCGCCGTTCTTGACCCAGGGATTTGTAGCTGGGCGGCGCTGCATCCGCTTGCCGCACTCTTTGCAGATGATCAGGCCGGCCAGTGGATTTTTTACACCATATGATTCTGGCAGTTTTGGCGTCCCATGTCCGAGATAGGACTGGGCCTCTGCGTAGATTGCGTGAGATATGAGAGCCAGATGCCGCCCTTCGTATACAGCGTAATCATTTGACCGGGGCCGGGTTTTCGTAGGAAGTCCGTTTTCAATCGTAGGGACCACCTTGCGCCGGCCGATGGCCACCTTCCCATCGTAGGCTGGATTGCTCAGGATGCAGCGAATGGAGCTGTCAGTCCATAAATCCCCATTTCTGGGCTTAATCCCGTGTTGGTTCAGATACCTGCGGATGATAGTAATGCCTTTCCGGCCAGAACCCGTAAACATGGAGAAGATCATCCGGCAGACAGACGCCTCCGAATCATCAAAGGCAAGGGTCCAGCCCTTTTCGTTCTGAAGTTTAACTCGTTTGTATCCATAGGGAGCGGCGTTGAACGGCCATTTTCCTTCTTTGGCTGCAGCATAACGTCCGGCCTGCATCCGGCGCTTGATCGTCTTATATTCCCGGCGGCTCATAAAAAGGCCAAATTCGAAGTATTCTTCGTCAAACTCATTCGAAGGATCATAAGTCTTCTGCGGAGTAATTATGTAAGTGTTGGAATACTGGAAGGCCCGCTGCACCGTTCCTTGGTCAATCGTGTCACCCCTGGCCAGACGTTCGATCTCCATGACCAGAACGCCGTCCCAGATTCCGGATTCCACCTCCTTCAGAAGTTTCTGCATCACCGGACGGGCAGCGATCGATTCCCCGGATACGATTTCCCGGTAAATGTTTCCGATGATCAGATTCCGCTGTCTAGCCAGGGAGAGAAGAGTGCGTTCATGGCGGGCCAGGGTTTCGCCTTGCCCAGCTTGTTCTGCCTCCAGGTCTTTCCTGGACTTTCGTAGATAGATACAATACGACATAATATCATCTCCTTATGCATTGTATGCGTTTCAATCCACGTCCCATGTACAGGGATGACGGTACAAAAATAACAGCCAGCTTGGAACGTGTGTTCCGCTTGCGAAGCTGTTCCGAAGATGATACAATATTTACGGTAGTTATTTTGCATCATCCTACGGGGTGATTCTTCCGCCTTGGTGTTGCAGCACCAGGGCGGTTGACTTTCAAAGCATATTTGCTATAATATACTTAACAAGACAACTGGGATAGATGGGTGCACTCCATCCGTCCCGGGCAATAATCTAAGAAACTGAAATAGTCGTCCTAAACTTTGCCGAGAGCGGGACGGCTATTTCTTATGTCTGTCATTGAAACTTTTTACAAGAGTGATGATTGCAACAATCATTAGTACAAATGTAAATAAGTTATCATATGTAACGTACATAAGCACCACTCCTTCCGCAAGACTCCGGAACGAATGGAAAGCTGTCCCTCCCAGTTGCCTGGGTAAATATATTATTGTATGCCCCGGCGGCTCCGGAGAGCGCCGGGGAAGATTGCTTATTGTCCTTTTATTTCGGCACCACTCAGTTTCAGATACTGACCATTCTGTACGGTTTGGTAGGTATCACCCTGGATATTTGCGTTTGCAACTATGGCGTTCAGTGTCCCACTGGCATCAGAGGAAACCTCTATATATCCATAACCCATTACATTTCCGTCTGTGAGAGAAATTTTATATTCTCCTGCAGGGATGTCTTTTCCAACCAAGTATTTTCCTTCCGGGTAGGCTCCGTTTTCAGAAGTATATGCTGGAGCTTCTGCCTCTGGAATTGCGACACCATCAAATTTGAAATATTGGCCATCAGCAACAGATAGGTACGTTCTGTTTACATAATTATCGTTTGCGATAATAGATTCCAACTGTCCGGATGAGTCGCTGGCTACTTCAACATACCCCATATCACCAGTAATCAAATAGGTTCCTGCAGGAATATCAGCGCTAACCTTATACATGCCAGCTTCATATTGCGTATACTGAGGCTCTTCTTCTGCTGGGGCTTCGTTGGTTTCCTCAGTTGTCTCTTCAGTGCTTTCGGTACTGTCAGCGGAAGAAGTGTCTTCCCCAGATCCACCGCATGCTGTAATAGACAGTGCCAATGTTCCTGCGATCAATAGTGTTACGATTTTCTTTTTCATACCCTTTTCCTCTCTTTCGTTACATCCCCTTACACTGAGAAACCTATATAATCGCCTGGGCGATTTTTGTTATTTTATATATCTTTTTACAACTTCAACGAGCTGCTTTTTATATTTATATAGATCATTCAGAGAATCTATATATATTCTTTCAAACTTTTTGTTTTCGTCTGGAATGAGCAGCTGCTTGTTCTTGGTACCTAGATTAATTCGACAGATTGGCTTCCGGTTATTGTCTTTATACAAAATTCCAAAATAGCTTTCTGTATCTCTATGTACAATGTCATTAACATCAGCTACTTCACATAGCATACCTCGAATTATATAGTATGCTTCCAATTCATCTGCAGTGGTAACGATTTTGGATTCGGGTTCAGAGACCTCTTCTTGTGTGAGTTCATCAGAATCTTCCGGAGTTAAAGCAGACGAAATTTTTTGGTTTACTATTTCATTTATCATTCCCGAAAATGACTTTTTAACTATCGGGGTGAATTTTTCTATAACACGTTGGTTTTTCTGTCCATCATAAATATCAGAAATTATGAAGCGTACGAAATCTTCCGAAGGAGATTCTAATTGCTGAGAAAGAACCTTCTTTATTAATGAAGAGTATTTTAATTCTTCAGCAGTACTGAAAATTTTTTCTTTATCAAAATTTCCTTTACAAAATTTTTTGAGTTCATTTAGTGAAGAGTCTTTCAAATTCAGTAGGTCGATCTCAAGAAATGGAACAAGATCCATTTTATTTGATTCTTCTAAATCAGTATAGAACCTATAGATAATACCATTGGTAAGAATACCAAACTTTGCAGAGGTAGTTCCAAAATATCTAAAAAGCTGAGAAGAGTGCTTGTCCAGTTGCTCAGTGCAGGACTTACACTCTATTAAAATAACAGGTTTGCCATCCTCTAAAATTGCATAATCCACTTTTTCCCCCTTTTTGATTCCTACATCGGCAGTATATTCGGGACAAAATTCTGTGGGGTTAAAAACATCATATCCCAATAATTGGAACATGGGGACAATCAAGGACATTTTGGTTCCTTCTTCTGTAGAAATGGTTCCTTTTAGGTTTTCTACTCTTTCAGCAAACTGTTTGAGTGATTCATTAAATTCCATAGTTCTCCCTCTCTTCCTTAGTATCCTTACATTGAGAATATATCAACGCTCTTGGCGCTCATACCATTTTGCCTATTGCCAGATGTGGAATAAACATGATGTAATAGTCATCCACAGTGACTCCAACACCGTATTTATCTCGGTATGTGTTCAGGCACTCACACAAATATTCTTCCGTCACTCCCAGATATTCTGCCACGGCAAATCGATCCTGGCACCCAGCCTCGTAAGCCTTGATTAGGCCGGAGAGACCGATCAGCTTGTTGTATCCCCATAGCCTGGCCTGGCGTTCTTGCTTTCGGTTGCCGATGTCGGTCATGTCTAAGATATCGCCAACGCTGGTATGGTGATGACCCAACTCTTCAGCCAAGACACAGGTCTTTTCAGCTGATGTGTCAATATCTATGTTAATACCTATCGTCTTATCACAATACAGTCCCTTTATACGCAGACTGTCAAATCTACAATTAACAATTTCTATACCGTCCTTGCAGGCTTCGTCTTCGAGACACTCATAGTTATTCATAGTGCCACCTCCCACTCAAGTATATCAAGAAGTGTGTCCGATAATCAGGACTCTCTTCTGCGTTTTTTTACAAAATCTGCAAACTGGCGAATTTCATTAAGTTCTTCTTCTGTATATTCATCACCGTCAAAATGAGCAGCAATAGTGTTAAGTGTATAAGTTTTGTCGGAAACCATTTTTTCTAATTCATCGGCACTTATTCCCAATGCATTACAGATCTTACAAACATTTACATAGCCAGCTTTTTCTGCTCCGCGCTCCAAAATAGCTTTAACAGTTGAATATGGAAGACCCGAAATCTTCACAATATCAGATACTTTCATTCCTTTTTCTTCCATTAAATTTCTAAGTATTTCAGCTCGTTGTTCCATAGGTGTGCCCTCCTTGATTTGATATTACAGTATTGCACAATAAAAGTAAATATAAAATTGCAAAATTCTGCAAAGATATTGTTGACAATTGCGCAATATTGCAATATATTATAGTTATGAATTGCGAAATTGCGCAATTGGAAGGAGGGATGAAGTTGCAAATGCTAAATCTTAGAAATCTGGAAGCAGAAATGAAGAGAAAGGGAATCTCACGAAGTGATATCGCTGATACGCTTAATGTATCTTATCGAACAGTCCATTCAAGATTTAATGGAGAGTCCGAATGGAGTTATACAGACTGCGTAAAGGTAAGAGACAAATACTTCCCAGATATGACTTTAGAGTATTTATTCCAGATTGATAATTCAGACAGCGGAGAGGAGGGATAGAAGAAGATGTGTTGGGCTGGAGAACCCGGGGATGAAGGCGAAGCCGGAATGACGACTGAAGAGATTATAGCCAATATGGCTCGGTTAAGCTTAACAGGTAAACTAAGCCTTGCCATATCAGAATATCGTTCATTAGGAAAATGGTGCTTTGTATTTGTTCCATATTATGGTTTAAATCCAGAACTTAAGAAAGAAGAACTTGCACACCAAATAAAAGTGCAATCCGTTGGAGACCAGCACGAGCTTCTGTTGGAGCGAGAGTTATCCATTCTCTTAAAGAGGTTTCAAGAGACTCGTTTGCTTTAAGATCGCCCAAAAAAGGGATGGCAGTGGAGCGCAGATGGTAGACGTTATTCCTCCACAGTCAGAGGAAGGAGAGTGATGGGATGGGATTAAAACATTGCTTATCAATCTATGAGTGGAACGGAAAGAGATATGCCGAAGCTTGGATACTTGTAAAAATTCTAAATAAGAGTTTTGCATTCTGGAAGAGAAAAGAAGAGATTCCTGAGGGAAAGCCGCTGCGGGCACAGCGACCTCCCGAAGAGATTATTTAACAGCAATAAATTCGGTTCCACCACATTCTGGGCATTCGGGCATTTCGGTGGTGTCTGTTTCTAATTTGATACTTACGCCACAATCCCTACAAACGTAAATGCCTTCACCCGGACATTCGCCAGAGTAAACCATAAAATTTCTCCTTTCTTACGTACTCGGCTCCATCAAAAAGCCTGTAAGGAGATTATATCACAGACGGAGGTATAAAGTGACGCTCATATTGTGTGGTGGTGTTTCGCTGTTGATTTCCTAAGATACCAGCAACCCGGACAATCCGTAACGCATAAGTTTAACCAAGGAGGGATGCAGATTGATTGTAGAAACACAGAAACATGGAGAGTGTACCTGTCACTTTGACGACAGTGCGTACATACAGAAAACACAGGAGGAAGTAGATAGCGTACTATGTATGTTTTCAGCATTTGTCCTGGACTGTGTGCGAAAGAATAAGACCGCCTAGGGCGGTAGAGAGGAGGGACAAGCGTGGAGAAGAAAAACACAGCGAAGCTGATCCAGCACAAACGGCAACAGAGGGACAAGCTGATCGAGCTGTTGATCTGGGGGCTGATCGGCGCCGCACTAAGCGTAGGATTCATGTTGACAGTGCTGCTGTACTGCCGGATGGCGGGCCCATTGATCTGAAGGAGGTGAGGAAGATGAAGAGAGTACCAACATTGATGTATGAAGCGGAGTTCCAGGACTTCCTGGACAAGCAGAAGAGAGCTGTTGAAGAGATGAAAAAGGATGGCGTGGACTATATGTCCCGAGTATGCAGGCTGTGGGGACGGGTCACGGCTACGGCAGGAGAAGAGAATGAGCTGTGCTTCACGGCTAGCCAGCTTGATCATATCTTCTACCTGGCAAAATAAATAGAGCGCCCACATGAGCCGGCAAGCTCGGGCACTCTGAAATAAGATCAATTATATTGTATCAGAGGAAGAAGAAAATTGGAAGAGAAGAAGATTACTTTAAAAGAACTGGATGCATATATCGCTATTGCATCATTCTATGTTGCTAAAGAACAACAGCTGGACGATGAAGATGCTTCGACTTTAGCCATGATTGCCGGAGATATCCGAAATCGCATTTTTGAACATGTCACTGGAGAGAATCCTTTCGATCAAGAAGATCTGGACGAGTTTTATCAGATACATGAGAGGGCTGATTTCCTTAAGAACGTCATAAGAAACATTATTAATTAAAGGAGGCAGGGAAGTAAATGGAAAGCATCAAAATAAATAAACTTGAGATCGAAAACGTCAAGCGGATCAAAGCAGTAAAGATTGAACCGACTAAGGACGGGCTGACCATCATAGGTGGTAAGAATAACCAGGGGAAAACATCAGTCATTGATTCTATCGCCTGGGCGCTGGGAGGGGACCGGTACAAGCCGTCCCAGGCAGCCAGAGAAGGATCTGTGATCCCTCCGAACTTACATATTGTCATGAGCAATGGCCTGGTGGTGGAGCGGAAGGGAAAGAACAGCAGCCTTAAGGTAACGGACCCGGCCGGGAACAAGGGCGGCCAGCAGCTCCTCAATGAGTTTGTGGAGCAGCTTGCGCTGGATCTTCCTAAGTTCATGGAATTTTCCGGGAAAGAGAAAGCCAAGACGCTCCTGCAGATCATCGGTGTGGGCGATCAGCTGACAGCGATGGAAAGAGAAGAAAAGGAACTGTACGGCAGGAGACTGACCATCGGGCAGATCGCGGATCAGAAAAAGAAATTTGCCGATGAACAGACTTATTACCCGGATGCCCCTAAAGAGCTGGTATCTCCATCGGATTTGATCAAACAGCAGCAGGAAATCCTGGCGCGAAATGGAGAGAACCAGCGGAAGAGAGACCGGTTGAATGAAATTACCATGAATAAACACCGGGTATTTGATGATATCGGCCGGCTGGATGAACAGATTGCTGCTCTCCAGAAACAAAAGGAAGAGCTGACAGAAAAATATAACCAGGCAGTACGGGATGAAGAAACTGCCATGAAAACGGTTCTTGAACTGCAAGACGAGTCTACCGCTGAATTAGAGGAGAGCATCGCCAACATCGAAGAGATCAACCGGAAGGTACGTGCCAACATGGATAAAGATAAAGCCGAAGATGATGCCAAAGAGTATAAAGAGCAGTATGATGCGCTGACTGTGGAAATCAATGATGTACGGCAGAAACAGATTGATCTTCTGAAGTCCGCAGAGCTGCCCCTGCCAGAGCTGTCCGTAAAAGACGGGGAGTTGGTCTACAAGGGACAGCAGTGGGACAACATGTCCGGATCGGACCGTCTGAAGGTATCCACGGCTATTGTCCGGAAACTGAACCCGAAGTGCGGTTTTGTCCTTTTGGATAAACTGGAGCAGATGGACACAGATACGCTAAACGAGTTCGGGCACTGGCTGGAACAGGAAGGACTGCAGGCTATTGCTACCAGAGTCAGCACAGGAGACGAGTGCAGCATCATTATTGAGGACGGCTATGTGAAAGGGCAGGAACCGGATGAAGCTCCTTCTCCACAGCCATCATGGAAAGCAGGTGAATTTTAGTGGAGATTACAAGAGGGAAAATCCAGAAAGCAAAAAAGGTTGTTGTATACGGACCGGAAGGGATCGGGAAGTCTACATTTGCCTCCCAGTTTCCGGATCCAGTATTTATCGATACGGAAGGGAGCACGGCGGCCATGGATGTAGCGAGGCTTCCTCGGCCCACCAGCTGGAACATGCTGCTGAAAGAAGTAGAGTATATCAAGAGCCATCCGGAGACATGCCGTACTCTGGTCATTGACACGATCGACTGGGCGGAGCAGCTCTGTGTAGACCATATCTGTTCTATCTACAACAAGAAAGGAATTGAAGACTTCGGGTATGGGAATGGATACGTCTACACAAAAGAAGAGTTTGGCAGGTTTTTAAACCGGTTATCAGATGTGATTGAGGTCGGGGTCAATATTGTGCTGACAGCTCACGCCCAGCTACGGAAATTTGAACAGCCGGATGAGTTGGGGGCTTATGACAGGTGGGAGCTGAAACTTGGGAAAAAGACTCAGTCACAAACCTCACCGCTTGTAAAAGAATGGGCGGATATGCTGCTGTTCTGTAATTACAAGACCTATTCCGTGGCAACGGACAAGGACGGGAAAAAGCATAAGGCTCAGGGTGGCAAGCGTGTCATGTACACCAGCCACCATCCGTGCTGGGACGCCAAAAACCGCTATGGACTTCCAGAAATGTGTGATTTTGATTACCAGGTAATTAAGGGGATCCTTGAAGAAGGATCCCAGAAAGAGGAAAAGAAGGTTGAGATACCGAAAGAACAAAAGCAGGAAACTTCATCTGAGCAGGCGGAAAAGCCGGCGCAGAAAGCGGAAGAGAGTTTCATGAATATTCCTCCGGAAGCGGACGAAGAGGTTCCGTTTAACCGAGCAGAGAAGGAACCACCTAAGGAAAAGAAACCGGAACCGGATCCATCGAGCAGCGACACCTTCCGGCTCCCGGACCATATCCCCAAGAAGCTGCAGGATCTGATGTATCCCAACCTGGCATCAGAAGAGGAAGTCATGGAAGCAGTCTATCAGAGGGGATACTTTCCCAGGGGGACGCCGTTCCAAAACCTGCCGCAGGATTTTGTGGACGGGGTGCTGATCGGGGCGTGGCCACAGGTCATGAACGTGATCCGGGAAATGAGAAGTAAATACGACATACCATTTAATGATTAAGGAGGACATTGATACATGAGCGAAGATTTCAGAGGGAAAGAGATCGGATGGGATGATGAATATGACAAAGGCGAAGAGTATGTGACGCTGGAACCGGGAGACTATGATTTCACGGTAGAGAGCTTTGAGAGAAGCCGCTATGAAGGCAGCGACAAAGTACCGCCCTGCCCCAGGGCTCTTCTGAAGATCCGGGTAGAGACACCAGATGGAGCCTGCACGATGAATGAAAGCCTGCTCCTGTATGACAGGATGCAGTGGAAGCTGGCGGAATTCTTCCTGTCAATCGGCGTAGGAGAAGAAAAAGATGGAAAGGTAAAACCGAACTGGAACCTGGTTCCGCAGGCAACGGGCCGGGCAACTATCGAGCTGAGAGCGGATAGAAATGACCCGACTAAGAAGTACAACCATGTGAAGAAATATCTTCCAAAAGCTAAGAAGAGCTATGAGGCAGGTGCGTTCTAATGGAACTAAGACCTTATCAGCAGGAAGCGGAGGATTCTATCTTTAAAGAATGGGAGAACGGAATCCATAAGACACTGCTTGTCTTGCCAACAGGATGTGGCAAGACCATCGTCTTTGCAAAAGTGACAGAGGAATGTGTCCGGCAGGGCAACCGTGTCTTGATCCTGGCACATCGGGGAGAGCTCCTGGAGCAGGCTGCGGACAAGATCAGGAAAGCCACAGGACTTGGCTGCGCGACAGAAAAAGCAGAAGAGACCTGCCTGGGGAGCTGGTTTAGGATTACAGTCGGATCCGTGCAGAGCATGATGCGCGAGAGCCGATTGTCCCGGTTCCCGGATGACTATTTTGATACCATCATCATTGACGAGGCACATCATTGTATCTCAGACAGCTATCAGCGGGTACTGCATCATTTCCCTGAGGCCAGGGTCCTGGGAGTGACAGCAACGCCGGACCGGGGAGACATGAAGAACCTAGGACAGGTATTTGAAAGCCTGGCTTATGAGTATACGCTGCCACGAGCTATCAAGGAAGGATATCTGTCACCAATCAAAGCGGTGACGATCCCCTTGAAGGTAGATTTGACCGGTGTAGGCGTACAATCCGGTGATTTCAAAGCAGGGGATCTGGGGACAGCCCTGGATCCTTACCTGGAAGGAATTGCCACGGAAATGGAGAAATACTGCCGTGATAAAAAGACAGTTGTATTCCTTCCCCTCGTAAAGACCAGTCAGAAGTTCCGAGATATCTTAAATGCCCATGGCTTCCAGGCTGCCGAAGTGAACGGGGAAAGCCAGGACAGAGCGGAGATCCTACAGGAGTTTGATGCCGGCAGATACAACGTGCTTTGCAATTCTATGCTTCTTACAGAGGGGTGGGACTGCCCGAGCGTGGATTGTATTGTGGTGTTGCGGCCTACAAAGGTCCGGAGTCTGTACTGCCAGATGGTAGGCAGAGGGACACGGCTGGCAGAAGGGAAAGATCACCTGTTATTGTTGGATTTTCTCTGGCACACAGAACGGCATGAATTATGCCATCCTGCGTCCCTGATCTGCGAGAGCGAAGAGGTGGCCAGGAAGATGACAGAGAACCTGGAAAAAGACGCAGGATGCCTGATGGATCTGGAGGAAGCGGAACAGCAGGCAGCGTCAGACGTGGTGGCACAGAGAGAAGAGGCTCTGGCAAAGAAAACGGCAGAAATTGGTTCTATGGAAGCTAATAAACTAGACTTAACAGGGCCTATCAGACTAGCTCCCTTTAGGAAAGCTGTATAGGCAAAGACCGTTACGATGATGATAATCCCAGCAAA
>ENA-OQLI01000252-OQLI01000252.1-human-gut-metagenome-genome-assembly--contig:-NODE-252-length-76790-cov-8.972725_pt1 | contig 76790 bp, 70 predicted proteins | sample MGYA00242805_ERZ504812 | MGnify/ENA primary metagenome ERZ504812 (study PRJEB26092, sample SAMD00036430) | human gut metagenome | host: Homo sapiens | study: EMG produced TPA metagenomics assembly of... | reverse complement strand
CCATTAACAACCATAAACGCTCGTTAAAAGCGTCATTCTATATCGCCATACAAGACGATTGTGTAAGGAAAAACCCTTTTGATTTCAAGCTGAGTGAAGTCCTAGAAAATGATACCAAAGAGAAAGTCGCATTGACAGAGGAACAGGAACAAGCCTTACTGTCATTCATCAAAACGGACAACGTGTATCACAAGTATTATGATGATGTGCTGATACTGTTAAAGACTGGACTTCGTATCTCGGAATTGTGCGGACTGACAGTAGCCGATATTGATTTCAAGAATGAGGTTGTGGTTATCGACCACCAGTTATTAAAAAGCAAGGAACAGGGCTATTATATTGAAACGCCTAAGACAAAGAACGGAATAAGGCAAGTTCCATTAAGCAGAGAAACGATACAGGCATTTCAACGGGTCATAAGGAAACGCACAAAAGGGAAACTGATAGAGATAGACGGATACAAAGATTTTCTGTTCATCAATCCGAAAGGCAATCCCAAAGTGGCGATTGATTACAACGCCTTATTTGTCCGTATGGTAAAGAAATACAACAAACACCACGAGGACAATCCCCTGCCACATATCACACCGCATACGCTACGCCATACGTTCTGCACGAGATTGGCAGGCAGGAACATGAACCCGAAAGATTTACAGTATATCATGGGGCATTCAAACATCAGTATCACAATGAACTGGTACGCTCATGCGTCCATAGATACCGCAAAATCAGAGGTTCAGCGTCTAATCGCATAGAAGTATTTACCACGATTTTAACCACGTTTGATAGAGAAAATATAAGAAGATAGACCTAGATATATGAGGTTTACCGCAAATGCAAAATGCCCGTAGAGCCCATAAAATAAGGCTTTGCGGACATTTGAGAAGATATAAAAAGATAGTCAAAAAGACATATATAATTTCAGTAAAATCATTCATTTCTTTAGAATTCATAGAGTTATAATATATTTTATACATATCGATGTTCCCATTTTCCGAATATTCTTTTCTGTGTATTATGTAATCCTCTGGCATATATAATATTCTTAAAAATTCATTATAATCTTTTCCAAATGCATGTTCAAAAAAATCTCTATTTGGTCCTACAACGCCATGAGTGGCACTTAAAACACACTGTATTCCTCTCAATAATTTTTTGTTCCAATATTTTCCTACATATTTTCTGTCTTTACAGTGTTCTCCCTCTAAAGGCATATATTTCATTGGAAAAGACCAAATTCGTGTTTTTAATCCTTGACTTTCAAAATCCTCATTTAATTCAATATTAATTCTTAATCTATAATACAATTCATATGGTGTATCTTCAAAATTAAACAAAATATAGTTTGATAGAACTTTAAAATTATATTTTGCTGCTAACCTCTGAGCATTAATATATAATTTAACATTTTCTTTATCTGCATGATCAAAAGCAATTCTCAAAGGTCTCACTTCTAATTTTGATAGTAACTTTATCGTGTCTTCTGTAATTAGTCGTGCATCAGTACCTTGATTAAAATCAATATATCTAGTTAATTTTCTATTTTGAGAATTAACATATGATTTATTTTCCCTTCCGAAACCTAGTTCAATCAAATCATCTACAATATCTTTCAATTTATTTGAAGCTAGTATATTATTATCCATTAACATCAAATGCCTTTTTTCACCAAATGTCTTATTGATGCATTGAATCTGTTCTTTTATATCTATATAAGGACAATATATTGGTTCCAAAGTCTTTACTGCACAAAATTTACATTTCCTAATACATCCTTTTGTTGTAGAAGTTATATATGCATTTGTTATTTTATATTCTTTTTTTAGATATGAATTTTTTGTTATATCAATAATATCATAATCGGGAGTAATCCTATCTACAACGATTTCATTATTCCCAAGAATACCTGGTTGGTCTAACAATCCTCTCAAAATAGTAATACCTTGCAAAGATGGTTCATTATATAAATCCTCATATAATAGTGTTGCTAACACTCCTCCAACATAAATATTATTCCTTTGCTCGACGCTATTCATATAATATCGTATAGTTCTTATTGTTCTGTTCCAATAAAAAGTAAATAATGTTGTAATATATATTCTATCCCATTTCATGCCTTTAAGAGACTTTTCTTCTCCTTTTACAAAAATAACTTCATCACCTAAAGCCTTATGATAAGCACTTATTTTCATCAATCCTAGTGGGGGATATTTATTTTTATACCCTGGTTCTACTAATAAAACTTTCATCTGCCATCCTCTTTTTCCTGACTCAAATATCTTAACTAAATTTTCTTTTTGCCATTTTTATAAAACTTATTAATTTATTAAAGATTATAAATCTATCTTCTATTTCTAAACTTTTTTCTTTTAATTAACCCATTATCAACTAAATTACTTTTTTGAACTAGTTCCTTTAACAAAATTTAAATCCACCTTGCCATCAATCCAAAATATTAATAAAATTAGTAATCAGACATCTCATATTTAGTTCCTTCACAGATTATAATATTTAATATTTCTTTAGAATTTTTTTAATCATACTTTATTTTTATAAATTTTATAGTTATATAATCTCCCAATAATGAAATTTAATTTCTATAAATTTTAAATAAAATACTTTTTATCAAAATTTATCACTTCATGTAATAAATTATAACATTCTATTTTCTAAAGACAACATTTTTACTATTTCACAAAAAAAATTGTCTATATAAATATCAATTTTGATAAGAATAAATTTTAATTAATCAGTTTCTAATTCATTCTAGAAATGTTCAGATAATTAATAAAGTAATAATCCAAAGAAGAAACTGTCTTTCCTTTCTTCAAATTTTTCATAAAATACTAATCCAAACTGATTTTAGATTTATTTTAACAAACTATTTCTACACTACTTCAACATCCATTTTAAATTATTAATGATGATTTTATATAAAACTTATGCTAGATGAAATATATCTTTTGTCATGGCTTAATTACTTGCTAAATGTATCAATTAGAAAAGTACACACACATTATGTTTTTTTACTGTGCTCCTTATCAAAATATCATGTTAATTTACATGATGTCCGTCCTATTATATCACACATATTACAACGATTATAAAAAACAGAAATTTTCTCATTTTTTTAAATTTCTTTCAAAGGACAGTTTGAACATGTGCGAAGATACAAATCATATTGGAAACTTATGGACATTTATATGCAAACACCTGAAGTTACTAGAGAATTAACTTTTAATCTTCGATACAATAAATTACACAAAATATTGCGAATTACACAAGAAATTAGCACACTGCCATTTACCAAAAAGAGATAAAAATATAATGAAATCTGTAAATAATAAAAAAACTGCAAAACCCTGTAATTAAAGGCTTTACAGTTTGATTCCAACTATTCAAACTCTTCACATCCATAGTTTTACTAAACATATTTGCTTAATAAAATCGTCTTTTCTGTCCTTTTTCGTATATATTTTATACTATTTCTACATCATTTACAAGCTAATGGTATCAAACTGGTATCATTTTATTGGTATCAATAATTAGTTACCAACGTATGATAAGCATTAAAATATTTTAATTTTAATAAGTACTTTTAAGTCTACATTTATATTAATTTTATCTTAGTATCTTCTGATTATTTTTATTTACAGCACGTCTTATTACCAAAATAGTACCACAAATTTAAAAAATATTTAATACTATTCAAATTTGATCTATACATATCACTTTCACATATCTTATGATACATTTCGATATTTATTTTCTCTAATATGTATTAATCACATCACTTTTTAATATTTTGAATTATATTGAGTTCCCAAAATGAACCATAATCAAGTACATAATTTGGCCTTTAATATAAAATAATAACTATAACATCAGTTGTTGTAAATCATGCAACAACTAATTCATATCATAAAGTATCCAACCTACTTTAAAAGTATAGCATTCTTCAGATTTTTTTACACTACTCCATCAATACCTCTTCGACATGCCATCCCACTTCTTGTAGAGGTGGCATTATGTTTTTACTCTTCATCGTCTTTATCTCTATAATCAAGTTCAGAAATTATTTTTCTTACTACAAATTGTTTTTCTACATTAGCCAAAACTGCACAATCACAACCTCCATCATTTTTATAAAGCCACTCTGTCACATCTTTAATCGGACATTTATGTTTCTCTAAAAACTTTATTGTAAGTTGTAAATCTCTTTTACATCCTTGACTTGATTTATCTAGATAATCAAAAAGTTGTATAAATTTTCCAACAGGCATAGGCAATGAATTCAAAAATTTTAGGTTCTTCATACATTTCATCACATATTCACGTATAACTCATATGTTCATCATCATTATCATATTGTTTAAACATCTCATGATTTGCAGTAAAAAAATCTAATATGTATTCTTTATTCATCCTACAAAGAAAAACAGATCAAGACAATCTCATAGGTTCAAAAACACTTTCTGAAGCTACGACAGGAATGTTATTGCTTTCCATGAGAAAAGAATTCGAAACTCATATTAAGAAGTCATAAATCTATTATCAAAATCAAAAAAGATAACATTAATTGGATATTAGATACTGATGAACACTCAATAACCGAGGAGATACCAAAAAACATTCTCCTATTGATTAATACAGTGGTAGGTTTAGAGAAACATGAACATGTAGGAACTTGTCAAGAGATTGTTCAAAACACAAAGATGGAACTGAATCCTAATTATCTTACAAAGTGTCTAAAACAGAATAAACCTTATTTAGATGAAAATCATATCACTTTTATTAATGCTAGAAATGGTCAAAAAAGAATAATGAAAATAATTTATCATGAAAACGACAAAATGACAGGATGACAGATAAAATCTCTATAGAAATCAACTGTCACACTGTCATAAAACAAGAACGTTGAAAATTTAATGTAAAGCCTATCGGCAATCTTTATAAAGAGAGACCAAAAAATTTGTCTAGTGAACTACACCCGCATACTCTGGAGCGGTCGATGAGAACTTAACTTTGTTAAGTACTCTACAAAAAGCAGTGTATTTAAGGTAATTAAAAAGCATATCATGGTATAAAAATGTATAGCTTGATATGCTCTTATTTGGTATTTGGTGGATATTTGGTAGATTTTACTGAACTATAAGTTTAGGGTGATTTTATAAATATTTTTATTATCAATCAAATAAATTTGATTGATCCCATCGCTATATATCCAATCTATGGTGTTTTCTAATGATTTCTCTTTTTTGTTAATTGAATTAATAACCTTATTCTCTTTGATATTAATAAAATAAATAATGTTTTCTGTATGAACAACAACAATATCATTTTTTAACAAAGCAAAATCACTTACTTTTTCTTGATCAAATAAACATACTTCTTTTTCATTCTTTAAATCATGTAAGTACAAATAGTGATCATCATTATTTTGATATATGATAGAATCATTAATAACAATAAAATTCCCAAAGTTTTCTTGGAACTTTAACGCTTCAGGCTTTTCATCTTTTAAAATGCAAAGTTGATAATTTGAATCTTTTTTAACCTTTAAATATACAGAATCATTATTGATATCATTTTTTGATAAGAAAAAAACAGATTTTAATTCAATAAAATCATTCGGATTTTCTAAATTAAATAAGTTATTATTCAATTTATAATAATATTTATTATTGTATTGTATAAATCTTGGATAGGCATAAGGATCTTCTATAGAATAAGTTTTTATTACTTTTTCTTTGTTATTTTCAAATATACATAATTCAATATAAAATTTTTCGTTATTTTCAATAAGATTGAAATAATATAAATTATCTCTATATTCTATGAAATCAACAATTCTCTTATTAGTTGTTATTATATATTTATTATCCTGTTGACCATCTTGATTTAATATAACTATTGATTTTGTTGTAAAAAGAAATGGATCATTAAATGTATTTAATTCATTCAAAATTATTTTATTATGAGTAACTCTTAATATTTCATATTCAATATCTGAAATTTGTGATAATTTTGTTAAATCAAAACTTTGTATATCGTATTGTATGTTTTGTTTATTACTACATCCTAATATACTAGATAATAATATAAAAAGGGTTATTATTTTTTTCATTGGCATTCTCCTCGTATAAATATTTGGTATGTCAGTGACTAATATTATTTAATTAAATTTATTATAAATTCAATTAAAACAAGTAGGAAAAGTGTTATCAGTTAAACATTAATTTTACCATGAAATCGTATGCGATAATTTGAAAAAGAATGCTTTTTTATAACTAATAATACTTTATAAAGAATTTATGCAGAATAAATTAAATATCTTTTCCCCCACTTTGTAAGTGCTAGATAAAAATTAGATAATTTGTCAGTATGATTTCCATATACACTTCCTTTTCCATAATCTTTATAGTATGGATCATTATAACTAACTTTAACACCTGGATCATATGTTGGATCAAAAATTGTATGTCCAACTACATAATGACCTAAGTTTGTTCCATTATACATCTGTAACGAACCAGTTTTAGCATGAAATATTACCGGAGCTTCTTTTGCGATAGATGCAGTAACCTTTTTTTGTAAGTCACTTTGACTAGATACTGTAGTATAAGCATACTTATATTTAGATTGTTTTGAATTCAAAACATCTCTCATTTTATATACATATGTACCTATCGAACTTGCTGTACCTGCACTTGAAGCCAAACTGCTCTGAGAATATTTTGTACCTGTGATATGTTTTAAAGTCATTTGAAGAGATGCTGGACCACAATAATAACCATTTTCTTGTTTATATGTTGGTACTGTTGGATAACAAGATTCACCCCATCCCCTTGTTTGTATAATGTTGTTTTCATCAAATGTGGAAATAATTTCCTTATTCTCATTTCTTTTAGCTTCACCACCACTTTGGACTTCCAAATAATTTTCTAAATCATCTACAGGAAATTCATCATCTGCAAATACAGAAGTAATGTTCATTGCCATCATAGATAATGGAAGAGCCACCAAAAAAAATTTTTTAATACCTTTTTTCATAATTACATGCCTCCTTTTTATTATTTGTAATTAAACCATTTTTTAGGAATACTAAATAAATATGCGCTGTTTGAAAATTAATGTAAATTGTTTTTATTAAGGTAAGAACAATCTTATCGCATATTTGTTTCATTTTGTCTAAAAATAAGATATTAATGTTTTTGAAATAAATTTATGATAATTATGCTATTCTTCCCTCCTTCATATTTACAAACAAATAATAATATGCTTTTAGTTTTTACGAATTATATCCAACTATTAGACTTTAAATGAAAGCCCTTACTTTACAAATCTATTTTATCAAATTTAATTATATATATCAAGAAATACATTTTTACTCTATGTATTGATTTTAGATTATCATTGTAATATAACATATTAGAAAGTTATAATAAACTGATAAGAGGAATACAGAATATTTCAAGCATAGAGGGAAAGCTGCTTTAAGTTTTATTATACGGGATAGTTTCTGTATAATAACCTTTATTTTATAAGTATTATTTTTGACGATTTTTAGCCTATTTATTACACATTTTTCATGCATTTACAGCTATTATTTTTATTTACAAATTTTTTAGTACCAAAATAGTACCACGATTGAAGTTTATAACTATATTTTAAATACTCCTTATTCATCAGAGTTCTCTTATTTGTATATATCTGTTATACACTATTTAGTAGAAAAGAGGTAAGTTTTTAACAGTTATTTCAAATCAAATCCACCATTTTTCTACCATATTTTTTGTTACCTACTGTTTTAATGTAAAAAACAAAGCTTTTGTCCTATTATAAACAATCAAAACCTAAACTACAATTTAAAAAGTTCTTGTTCTATCATTTGATAATATTGATTCAATAAAACATTATCTTTGTCACTTTCTCTTCTGATTTCATAAATTTGCATTATTAATTCTGGTGTAGGTACACCTACTATATGTAATGATTCTTTCATTTGATGACTCATTGGTACTCCTATAGAATAAGCATTTGTTTCACTCACAATTTTGCTTCGTAAAGAATGATGATCAACTTCAATTATTTTATGAGGATTGATATATTGTTGATATGTATCATAAGCATTTGGTCTTTGATTAATGAAATCAACAAATGGATAATTCCATAATCTTTCCTTAGAAAAATTATCTAATAAAGGATGATTTTCTCTTACATTAATTTGACAACAAATATCTTTTAAACAACGAATCAACAAATGATGTGATAATGCAAAGTCTCTTACTTGATTCTCCATTGAACGAGGAATAATAAAATAGGCTACATCAATAACATGCTGATATGTTTTCTCTAGTGCTTCTTCTACTGAACAATTGATAATTGTTATTTGGACTTCATCTTGAACAGTTTGATCATTTAACATTCTATATAATGGAGATAAAGCATAATCTCCATTACCAATAGATATTTTTAAAGATATTTTCTTATGATCAAAGTTAATATTCATTAGATTTTCTTTTTCCTTCATAATATTATGTGCTATCAATAAGACTTGTTTTCCTTGTTCTGTAAAATGAATTCCTTGGTGATTTCTATAAATCACAGGATAACCCAACTCATTTTCAAATGATGTTAAAAGATTGCTTAAATTCGGCTATGACATATATAAGTGTTTTGCAGCCTTATTTAAAGAACCATACTTTTCTATAGCAATCAAATATTCAAACACTTCAAGTTTCATAAACATCCTCCTTTTATTTAAAAAAAATAATCATTTTTATTTAATTCAATATAGTTATAACTTTTTATTATAATATTATACTACATTCATATTTTTCAGATATCAAAAAAAGACCTATAATAAAAGCGAAAAGGAGGAAAATATGAATACATTTAAGATGAGATTTGAAAAAATATCAAAAATAGATATGTCACAAGGACAACCGTTAAAATTAATAACTCTATTTGCTATACCACTAATGATTGGTAATTTATTTCAAATGTTTTATAACATGGTTGACACAATGGTTGTAGGAAAATGCGTTAGCACAACAGCTCTTGCATCAGTTGGAGAAACAACACCTGTTGTGGATTTATTATTAGGTCTGGTTATTGGACTTTCTAATGGTCTTTCTATCGTTATTGCTCAAAGGTTGGTGCAAATGACAAGACATCTACTAAAAAAGCCATAACAAATGGATTTTATTTAATTATAATATTAAGCCTATTGATTATGATATTGGGATTAAGGTTTAATAAAAATTTGTTTGCACTTATTCATCTATCACAAGAACTACTCCCTGGAGCTATAACATATTCGTCAATTATTTTTATTGGAGCAATATTTGCAGCTGTTTATAATTATGAATCCGCAATATTAAGAGCTCATGGAAATAGTGTCATTCCTTTATTATTTTTGATTCTATCTGCTATTTTAAACGTCGTTCTTGATTTGTTTTTTGTGATTATTTGTCATATGGGAATTGCTGGCGTTACCTATGCAACAATCATAGCGGAATTAATTTGTTGTTTATTATGTTATATGTATATGAAGAAAAAATTAGATATTCTTGATTTTGAAAAAAAGACTATTGTTTTGACTTACAATGTATAAAAGAGCATATCAAAGTAGGTATGCCTATGGCCTTTTTTCAATCACTTCTTTCTATTAGTTTTCTAGTTGTTCAATCTGCATTAAATACACTAGGAAGTGATGAAGTTGCTGCGTATACTGCTGCATATAAAATGGATTCTATGATGATGCAAATTCTATCAGGATTTGGAACTGCAATTTCAACTTTTACAGCACAAAATTATGGTCATAAAGCCTATAATCGTATCCGTAAGGGAGCAAAAGAAACTTTAAAAATAACAGTTTTATTAAATTTAATCGTTGCTATTTTTGCCCATTTTTTTGGAAAAGAATTTATGTCATTATTTGTTCAAAATAGTGAAAATCGTGTTATTTCTTTAGGCATTCAATATATTTCATTTACTTCACTTTGCTATTTTATTTTAGGAATAAATTTTGTTGTAAGATTTGTCCTAACAGGTGTAGGTGAATCCTCTGTGCCATTAGGTGTAGGTATTCTTGAAATTATTGTGAGATGTCTGGGTACATACTTTTTGATTTATCCTTTGGGATTTCAGGGAGTGATTTATGTTAACCCATTATGCTGGTTGACATCAACATTCTTGATTATATGCTTTTATCCATATCTCTTAAAAAAAGCCTTTAATGACTAATTGTAGGAATTTCCTGCTTTTTTATACTATCAATCCTTTCTTTATCACTCAAAGAATATATAAATGAGTTATCAAAAGAATAGTATAGTCTAAAAAAATATATAGTATCAAAATATTATCATTTGCACTTGAGAAAGCAAAAAAACTCCGATAATGGAGTTTTTTATATCACTCGAACTCTATTGTTCCTGGAGGTTTAGATGTAATATCATAGAACACTCTATTCACACCTCGAACCTCATTAATAATACGAGACATCACTTTATTTAAAACTTGATAAGGAATCTCAGCAGATTCAGCTGTCATAAAATCAATGGTATTGACAGCACGTAAGACAACTGCATAATCATAAGTTCTCTCATCACCCATAACACCTACAGAACGCATATTTGTAAGAGCTGCAAAGTATTGTCCAATTGAACGATCAAGTCCAACTTTTGCGATCTCTTCTCTATAGATAAAATCAGCATCTTGAACAATCTTGACCTTTTCTTCAGTCACTTCACCAATAATGCGAATACCAAGACCTGGTCCTGGGAAAGGTTGTCTAAATACCAAATATTCAGGAATACCTAACTCTAAACCAACTTTACGAACTTCATCTTTAAATAAATCTCTTAAAGGTTCAATAATTTCTTTAAAATCTACACAATCAGGTAATCCGCCGACATTATGATGGGACTTAATGACAGCAGATTCGCCACCTAAGCCACTTTCTACAACATCAGGATAAATTGTTCCTTGAACTAAGAAATCAACTGTACCAATCTTTTGAGCCTCTTCTTCAAAGACACGAATAAACTCTTCACCAATGATTTTTCTCTTTGTTTCAGGATCTTCTATACCTTTTAATTTCTCATAATATCTTTGTTGTGCATTAACTCTAATAAAATTCAAATCATAATTACCATTAGGTCCAAAGATAGCTTCAACCTCATCACCTTCATTTTTACGAAGTAAACCATGATCAACAAAAACACAAGTCAATTGATTACCAATGGCTTTTGATAATAAAACAGCCGCAACTGATGAATCAACCCCACCAGATAAAGCACATAAAACTTTGCCATTTCCAACTTTTTCTCTAATTGCTTTGATTTGTTCCTCAACAAAACAATCCATACGCCAATCACCTTGACATCCACAAACATTTAAAACAAAGTTTGATAACATCTTTGTTCCTTCTTGTGTATGTAAAACTTCAGGATGGAATTGAATTGCATATAAATTTTGAGCAATATTTTCACAAGCAGCAACTGGACAATCAGGAGTTGTTGCAGTGATCTCAAAACCTGGGGCAATCTGAGAAATATAATCAAAATGACTCATCCAACAAATACTATCTTTAGCAACATCGCTAAAAAGTGGAGAATTGTTGTTAACAGTTAAATTTGATTTTCCATATTCTCTCACATCAGCACGTTCAACTTTTCCACCCATTACATGCTGCATTAATTGTGCACCATAACATAAACCTAAAACTGGAATCCCTAATTCAAATAACTCTTTTGAATATGTTGGTGAATTCTCTTCATAACAACTATTTGGACCACCCGTTAAGATAATCCCTTTCGGATTCATTTCTTTAATCTTTTCAATATCAACTTTATATGAATAAATTTCACAATAAACATTACATTCACGCACTCGACGAGCAACTAACTGATTGTACTGTCCTCCGAAATCTAAGACAATCACTAATTCTCTTTTCACACTTTCCCTCCTCTAAATCACTTCTTTTAATATAATTGTTTGTTCTCTATCAGGACCAACTGAGAACATTGCTATTGGACAATGAACCAATTCACTGATTCTCTTTAAATAATTTTGACAATTTATAGGTAATTCTTCAAATGAAGTGACATGCGTAATATCTTCACTCCAGCCAGGCATTTCTTCGTAAATAGGTTCAACCTTATCCAACTCTTGAATAACTGCAGGTAATGCATGAATGATTTCACCATTCAACTGATAAGCTGTACATAACTTTAATGTTTCAATACCAGTTAAGACATCCAATAACATTATAGATAATCCAGTTAAACCACTCATTCTTCTTGACTGATTCACAACAACAGCGTCAAACCATCCAATACGACGTGGACGTTTTGTCACTGTTCCATATTCTCTTCCAACCTCACGAATACGATTTCCTACTTCATCATCAATCTCTGTTGGAAAAGCGCCTGAACCAACACGTGTTGTATACGCCTTGACAATACCAATAACTTCATCAATATTGACAGGACCAATTCCTGCCCCTTCACAAACACCATTGGCACCAGGATGAGAACTTGTGACATATGGATATGTTCCATAATCAATATCTAACATTGTTCCTTGTGCACCCTCAAACAAAACTTTCTTATCTTGTCTAAAATATTCATCCAATAATAAACCAGTATCAGTGACCATTGGTTTTATCATTTTAGCATATTCTTTATATTCTTGGAAGATATCTTCCACATGAAAATCTAATTCTGGATATTCTCTTAATTTTAAAGGCAAAACTTCTTCAAGTCTTGAACGAAATAATTCTTCATGAATAAATTCTCCAACACGAATACCAATACGTGCATATTTATCAACATAAGTCGGACCAATACCTTTTTTTGTTGTTCCAATATTTTTATCTCCACGCAATTTTTCCTGCATAGCATCTATTTCCAAATGATATGGTAAAATGACATGCGCACGATCACTAATCTTTATGCCATCAGTAGAAACACCAGCATCATTCAAATACTTCATTTCTTCTAGTAATGCCTTAGGATTAATCACCATTCCATTTCCTAATATCACATTCCCAGATGTAAAGATTCCTGAAGGAATTAATCTTAAAGCAAACTTCTGACCATTAAATTCAATTGTATGACCAGCATTATTTCCACCTTGATAACGAACAACAACATCAGCCTTTTGGGCAAGGTAATCAGTAATTTTCCCTTTTCCCTCATCACCCCATTGGCTTCCTACAACAACAATTCCAGACATAATATCTTCCTTTCTTTATAACATAATCTCAATGATTTACTTATTCTTTTCAGTCAATTCATTGACGAATTAACAGCAATATTATATGATACTTTTATCTATTAGTAAAATTAATATTTAACAAATATGATATAAGGAGAACTAATATGAATATCAAACTTGAACAATACAAAATCTTTAACGAAGCCGCCTCAACACTATCCTTCTCATTAGCAGCCAGAAATCTCTTTATCTCACAATCAGCTGTCTCTCAAGCCATCCATACTTTAGAAAAAGAATTAAACACACAATTATTCATTAGACAGTCTAAAGGGGTCCTCTTAACCAAAGAAGGAAAGCTATTAGCACAAAAAATATCAGCCGCCTTGGCACTGATTACAAGTGCTGAAAACCAAATTGTCAATCAACATGAACTCACAAAAGGTGAACTCACAATTGGTGCTGGAGATACATTAAGTGAGAATTATATTATGCCCTATCTTGTCAAATTTAATAAGCTTTATCCCCAAGTCATAATTAAAATGGTTAATCGTACTAGTTTAGAAATCATTGAGTTACTCAAAACAGGACAAATAGAAATTGGTTTTATCAACATGCCTTTACATGATGATACAATCATCATCCAAGAATGCCTCCAAGTTCATGATATCTTTGTCTCCAAACAAGAAGAAAACAAAGTTTATTCTTTACAAGATATTTCTCATGCCCCTCTCGTCCTTTTAGAACGTTCATCTAATTCACGTCATTTTGTTGATAATCACTTTGCGAATAACGGGGTTCTTTTAACCCCTACAATTGAACTAGGTTCACATGACTTACTCTTAGAAGCTGCTAAAAATAATCTTGGTAAAGCATGTGTTATCAAAGAATTCTCATTAGATGCCCTTCAAAAAAAGTTGATTTTCGAAGTCCCTTTATCAACACCGATTCCAAAACGCAGTATTGGTTATGCTCATTTAAAAAGAAAGACTCTCACTCCCGCTACATTAAGATTCATAGAACTTATTGAAACATAGAAAAAGGAACGATACCCCTAATCATCGTTCCTTTTTCTATATTATGATCTATAGAGCTGCTGTTCTCTATATTTGTTGGACTGCTGCCTCCAACAAGTGATCATTTATATGAGTAAACTCATATGAATACTTTTGTTTGCTGAGTGTATGTCGAGGAATATTATATGACATACATCATCCCTTAGGACAATTCCCATTATATGTATATTTTCTATTTACGCAAGTAAAAATTGAAAGTTTGTACATTTTTATAAAGATTTTTCACAAACAAATCATTTGTAAACTCTTACATACTATAAAGATAGGAATAGTTTTTAAAAGTACCATATTTTTGATATTATAAAAAAAGAAGCACAAAGCTTCTTACAAGATAATCACATGAGATTCTTGTGTAAATGTATGTAGAGGACCGCGATTCAATGCATTCATTAAATCATCACGGGTATTGCCATCTTGTAATGTGACAATTGCACCTTGATCATCCTTTTCAACATTTTTTACCAATGAGTCTAAACTCGATAATAAATCCTTAACCAACTCATAATGACAATTATCAATCTTATATCTCATTCATATCCCCCGATTCTGTACTTCAAAAAGTACATTGTTATTATATACAGAAATCAGGAAAATACAATTTTTTCATTGCATTTCACATTAAAATACAGCACAATTTTCAAATTATGAAAATAAAAGCGTTTACACACCTAAAATATGGTATTTATCATTTCTGAGATAAAAGATATTTATATAACTGTGCTACAAATCTAGCCTCTACTTTGCCATAAGAATACCTTGCTTTCACAAAAGTAGGTACTTTAAATACATAGTCATCATTAAATTTAAAAACAACAACTTCTCCAAGTTTTTCCTGTCTCGTTTCTACAACAATTCTTATTTGTGGTTGAATTGAAAAGAAAGGTTTTAAAAATTCATCTTTTAATTGAAATGTTCCTTTGTATTCAATAGATAAAGATGGAAGTTTCTTTAATAGAGCCTCTTTTAAATCTTTTTCAGCAATCATATATTGACCAATACGCTTTTCAATCTCTGTCTTTGTTGTCTCCATCATTTGATCAGCTTGCTGTTGTGAGTGCGTTTTCACTGCTAATCTAATTCTCACAGTTTCTTCACCAGCATAGAGGGCAATAGAAACATCACCTTGAGCATCAATCAAATCTCTTAGAATTTCATCAACTCGACTTTCTCCAATAAACATTGTTGTATATTCAAAAGTAAAGATTGTCTCCTGTTTATATTGTGAAAGATAAGGTAATAACGAATGTTCAATAACATATTGTATCTCCTTAGGTGGTCCTGGTAAGTTCACAATCATCTTACCATCCTTTTGCATCACACATCCATTTGCTGTGCCCATATCATTTTCTAGTATATAAGCGTCAGCTGGATAATAAGCTTGTTTAAAGTTGTTACTTGAAATAGTAGATGAACTTGAACAATACTTACATTTCTCTTCAACTTTTTTTGCTTCCATTTCATTATAAACCATGTCTAAATCTAAATATTGAGCAGATAATTCTTTAGTTAAATCATCACTGGTTGGACCTAATCCACCTGTTGTCATAACACAATCAGCTCCACGATCAAAAGCTAATTTTAAGCAATCATACAAACGTTCTGGATTATCACCAACAACTGTTTGAAAATAAACATTAAAGCCTAAATCTTTACACATCTTTTGTAAAAGTGTTGCATTTGTATTAACGATTTCACCTAATAATAATTCTGTACCGACATTTATAATCTCAACATTCATATTAAATACCTCCAAAGTTACTTACAACTTTTCTTTTCTCTATTCATTATGTGTCTATTCTATACCAATTATGAGTATTTGTGAAATGAATTTATTAATCATAGTCTTTGATTTTTAAAAGTTCTTCTACGAACTGTTGAGATTCATTTATCCATGGACTATGACCTGAATGTTCAAACCAAACAATTTCTTTATAGGGTGCCTTTAAAATACGCTCATAATCTTCTACTAATTGAATAGGTGCATTGATATCATGCCTTCCTAGAAAAAAGTATACAGGGACCTTCAGTTCAGCATGTGTTACTCGCAAATCAATATCATATAATTGGGGATAGACATGATTAAATGTCGTGACAATTCCTCGTAAATAATTAACTTTATCAATGATTCCATATTCTATAGAAAAAATATCTCTCATTGTATTATAGCCACCATTATGAATTTGAGAATTTTTAGTCATATAAGAGGACAAATAATTTAAATATTCAGCACTCTTCCATACCATATCTGAATCATAATAAGGTGGATATCCATTTGATTTTAATTTTTCAATCTTTTGAGTATCTTGACGAATCTCTGCAATTTCCAATGCTTTTTCATAGTCTAACTTTTCAGTTTCCAAAAAGTCAACCATTTGGCCAGTTCCAATAACTGCATGATAGTCTTTTGGATATTCTTTTGCTAAAAAAATGCCTAATGCACTTCCCCATGATTCACCAACAATATATATTTTTTCTTCTGAAAATTTTTCCTTTAGATATTTTGTTAAAGCATGTCCATCATCAATATAAGTTTGAATGGTTAAATCAGATTTCTTGATTGCTTTATAGGATTTACCAGATCCAGGCTGATCCCATCCTACAACAATAAAATGTTTCTCAAGTTCTGATAATTCGTAGCGAGTTGCTGCCATTTGGCTTCCTCCTGGACCACCTGCCAAAAACAGTAACACTGGATTATGAGTGCTTTCTCCTCTTATACTAATCCATTCTTTTCTACCATTTAAATTGACTTCCTTGAGTTCAGCAATGCTCCCTTCAATAACTTGATTATGTTTGTTAACAATGGATGGTGTATCAGCAGTTATCTGTGTCACCATTGTTAAACATATAGTCATTACAATTCCTCCAATGAATAGAAAACCTCCTTTTATTAAACGTAGAACCATCTTTTGATATTCTCTTTTTTTACACCTTCTATAAACAATTCCCATTAACAAAACCAAATTATATATAAGCAATCCAATACAAATCAACAACAATAACCCCCAAAGAATTACATAAAACATATGTCTCCTCCTTTTTGACCAACGGTCAACTTTTTCTTTATTATATACATTTTTCGACCACTGGTCAACTTTTATAATTTATGCTATAATGAGACAAGGTGGTGAAGAACATGAATAAACGAGATTTAATCTTAGATAGTCTTGAAGATTTGTTAACTGAAGAAAAGGGAGCATCATGCTCAGTGAGAGAAATTGCTCAAAAAGCTGGAATCGCTAAAGGGGGAATCTATTATTATTTTCAATCTAAAGAGGAGATATTTGACGCTCTTGTAGAAAGAACTTATCATAGTATTATTCTACAATGCCAAGAACTTCTTAACCAATCACAAGATAATGCCATACAAAAACTCAATCTCTTGTATACATATTATCGAACTTCATTTGTGTCTTCACAATTAGATGAATACTTGCACCAGCCTCAAAATGCTTATATACATCAAAAATCTTTAGCAAAAATTTTATTGTCTTTATCTCCAATTGTTTCCCAAATTATCAAAGAGGGAATCCAAGAAGGATTATTACATTGCGACTTTCCTGATGAAATCAGTCAAATCATTTTGTCTATCTTTTGTTTCTTGTTAGATCCAGGAATATTTACTTGGAGTCCCCTACAGGTCCAGAACCAATTAAAAATGCTTGCAACACTGATTGAAAATGGTCTACATATCCCTGAAAAAAGCCTTTCTTTTTTCTATCAGACAAATTTCTAATTATAATAATAAATATACAAACCACACAGGAAAAGAGACAATAAAAATATGTCAAACAAAAAAATGATCCTACACTTTACACTATTAACATTTATCATAGCCTATTCAACATCAGGTCTTTTAATTATTCTCGGACAATATGGATATAAAGTTTATAATTGGGTCAATACATTACAACAATTTATAATGAATATCCCCTTTGCTATTTATATTCTATCACCAGCCATTGCATCATTTGCTATTCTAAAAAAACACAACAAGATAACAGATATCAAAGAATGGTTAAAAACTGTTTTTTATGCAAAAAATAGTCTATACGCTTATTCATATGTTATTGCCATTCTTACATTGTATTTCTTAATTCACATGTTTGTAACTGGGAATACAAAAATAGCACTTCCTTTTTATACATTTTTCTTGTCTTTACCAGGCTGTCTTATGATTGGTGGTTTAGAAGAATCTGGTTGGATGTACATATTACAGCCTGAATTCAATAAGAAATATGGTTATATTTTATCATCAATTTATACTGGTATTATCTGGTTCTTCTGGCATATTCCCCTCTTTTTTATTCCTGGAACAAATCATGGTGATGGTCTTATCAACTTTTGGATGTTTGCAGTACAAGTTATGTCGTTTCGTTTTTTGATTGGGGCTATCTATAAGATATCAGGAAAAGGTTGTATTTTTATGTGTGTATTATTTCATACAATGTTTAATGCAGCATCTCCTCTTTTTGGGACTATGACAATGACTTGGCTTGGAACAATCATAGCCAATATCATTATTGTATTGATTTCAATTGTAACAGTTATTATACACAATCGAAGACATGAACAATTCATAAAATAAGCTATTTTATAAGAATTCTAAGCAGTTTATATTGACTGCTTTTTTATAATAAGATAAATCAATCTCTAAAATAAAAAAAGTAGCATTTCTGCTACTGTAATTTCCCTAATCCTAAGACAATGACTCCACCAAATACAAATGCCAATAATGAAGTCACTATAATAAACACATCATATGTAGCATCAAATGGAATCAAAACAAGTGAAGAAGCAATGATTAATCCTAAGATAAAACTTAAGAATCCAGCCTTATAATGCTTAATGAAATAATCACATACTTTGGCACTTAAAGCAATTCCAATCAGAACACCAATACCAATAAAACACAAAGGAATAAGCACATTCAATTGAAAAGTTGTCACATTAGCTAAATAAGATTTAAAAAGATAATACTGACCAATAATTAACAATACCATAGAACCACTCACACCAGGCATCAGCATTGTCGCTCCACCTATCATACCAACAACAATCATAGTTAAACATAACATAACATCAACTGTTGGAAATGCTGGATTGACATTCACACTACCTTCACCAGGATTTAAAAATTCTAATGCAAAGATAATTGCTAATCCACAAATCAAAGGAATAATCTTAAACTTTTCACCCTTCATTTCCCCTTTTAAAAATAAAGGAATGCTTAAAGCAATAAGTCCAATAAACCAATACATTGTTTGGGTAGGATAATGATTGAATAAAAACTCTAAAATTTTCGCAAATCCTATTAATCCAATAGCAGCACCCAATAAAACCTGAAATAAAAATAAGATATCATCTTTACGATGAGCATTTTCTTTCTTTAAAATACCTGAGATAGCCTCCATTGTTCTATTAAAGATTCCAAGTATAACCATCATAGTTCCACCACTTACACCTGGAATTACATTTGCAATTCCAACAGCAATACCACCAATTAAATTTTTAATCATGAATCCTGTCTCCTTTATTAAACATTAATGGTATTATACATAATTTGTATAGAAATGGCAATAAATCATTTTAACAATCTCCTTAGATCATCAGAAGTCCAAAAAGATTGAGTATACTCAATTAATTCATCTAACACCTTATGTTTCAATCGATAATAACTTGCTCTTGAAAAATAAGGTATCCACCAGTCAGGATTATAAAAATTCAAATATTCACTCTCAATAAAGGAATAAGATTCTTTAGACATATGTGAGTGAATCTGATTAATCATAGAAACAAAATTCTCTAATTCCTGTTTTCTCTCCATTTGTTGTAAAATCATTGCATCAGGTTTTTGATAATTCGTATCTCCTTCTTTAACTTTAAAAATATCAATCTGAGGATAATAATTATAATGCTGACTCAAATATAAAATATCTAATTGAGCCCTCTGATAACTTTTATAAATTTTTTTTGCCAACTTATCTTTTTGTTTTAATGTTAATTCTTTTTCCATAAAAAAATACCTCCTACTATATATATTCATAAGTAAAAGGCTATTTTTCTTTTTTAAATTGTAAAATTTTCAATTAATTGCTCAATTTCTTCATTTTTAAGTCCGATTTGTAACAAGTATTCTTTACTACTTCCATAATGTTCTCTTAAGTAATCAAGTAATTCCATCATATATCTTGGAGAAGATTTCAAATATTGCTTGGCTTCTTCATTCTCCATCATTTTTGCCAATTCTTCATTGATTTCAATATTATTTTCATAAGACTCACTATAATCTTTAACGATATCATACTCATGACATCCCATAAGATCAAGTAACAAAGCAGCTGTTATCCCTGTACGATCTTTTCCAGCTGAACAATGAAACATCACACCATCATATGGATACTTTAAGAATATATCAAATAAATCCTTAAATTTATTTTTCATTCCTTCCAACATATAAATATAAACGCCACCAAGATCTTTATACTGCTTGACTTCTTCTGGTACAATTGAGGCTTTCGTAGAATCAAAAAGATTCACTTCATAAAAATCAATATCCTGATCATCTACAAAAGGATTGACTTGTTGTTCTTTTTCAAAATCACTTCTTAAATCAATAACTGCTTTCACACCATAGTCTTTTAATGCTTGAATATCAGCTTTTGAAGCATTAGCTGGTGAAGATGCACGAATATATTTATGTGATTTTGTATATGTTCCTGCCTGTGTTTCATATCCACCTAAATCTCTTGTATTAACCATCTTTTCTAAAACTATCAAACGTTCTTCTCTTGTCATATATAACATCTCTATTCCCTCCTATTCTTCAAATGGACGAACACGCAATGTCACTCCAAGTTCATCACATATATTTTGACATTTCTTTATTTTTTCTTCACCAATGATATCAACTACACTCAAGACAACATGTGGTACATAATCCTTACATCTCACTGCAAAATCTAGCATTGCCTGATAAGAATCAATACCAAAACGACTTCTTGTTAATTCATAATATTCTTGAGCATCAGGAGCATTCAAACTGATTGAAATCGTATCAATACGTCCTTTAATCATCGGTGTTATATCTTTTTTATGAATTAAGTTTCCTAAACCATTTGTATTCACGCGAATTGGCAAATCCTGACGATATAATTTGAGAATACCTGCAATTTGAATCATATCATCGACTCTCTCAAATGGTTCTCCAAAACCACAGAAAACAACTTCTGCAAAATCATCTAAATCATACTTTTGAAACTCATGAACAATCTCCTCAACAGTAGGCTCCTGTTTTAGCCATAATGTATTTGATTCAGTCATTTCTTTGGTTTGACGTAAACAAAATGTACATGCACATGGACATCTATTCGTCATATTTACATAAACATGCACATTTGCTAAAGAATCTAATTCACCAATATCTATATAACTATTCTTGTATAATGTATATAATATCATCTTTACTCTTCTCCTAATTCGTATAAGTATTCCTCAAAACATAATCCATAATAATTGGGAACTTGTGTTTTTTCACAATAATCAATACATTTGGAAGCAAATAGGGTTGCTCTTTTGACGCTCTCATAAAAACTATATCCGTTTAAATAACTGCCAGCAATCACTGAAGAAATAACATCTCCTGTTCCACAACGATCTTCACCAATGCGATCAACCATAACAATTTGGTAATCTTCACCTTGATTGTAAATAAAATTTAATATTTGTTTTTCATTAAAAGGAATACCTGTCACAACAATATGTTGTGGTCCCTGTTGAGAAAGTTGTTGACACATTTCTTCAAGTTCATCAAAAGTTGGTAAAGTTGTTGGATAAGGCCTATCAACAAGTGTAACCAGTTCTGTTAAATTAGGTGTCATTAAATCAGCGTATTGTACCAGTTGTTTCATTTTTGCACACATCTCAGGTGTATAAGTTGTATAGAGTTTGCCATGATCACCCATAACTGGATCAACAAGCACAAATACTCCCTCCTGTTTAAAGGTCTGAATAAAATCAATGACAATATCAACCTGCTCCTTTGAACCTAGAAACCCTGTTGCAATTGCATCAAATTCTAAATGTAAATCTTTATATGTCTGAATATAGTCACTCATTCTTGATGTGTAATCATCAAAATAAAAAATTGGAAACTGTGTATGAGTAGATAAAATAGCAGTTGGAATAGGCACAGCCTGTATTTTCATTGCCGAAACAATCGGTGCCATTGCTGCAATAGAACATCTTCCAAAACCTGTAATATCATTAATTAAAGCCATACGTTTTTGTCGTTGCATTTGATTCACCTCATTTTTGTACATTTTATCATATTTCAAGTCAAAAGAGAATGAATTTATGTTATGATAAAGAATGAGGTGAAAATATGAGAAAAGCAAATCTTTCAATGACTGAAAAATCATCGCTATATAACCATATTGATGAAGAGTTAGTTCAATTCATGCAATTTGAAAATGAAACATTAACCAATAGACAAGAACAAGGAAAGGAATTTAAAAATTGTTATTTTGAAAATATCGTATGTGAAGATGTTAATTTTGAAAATAGCTATTTTATGGATATTATTTTTAAGAATTGTGATTTATCTAATGTAAAATTCTATTCTTGTTTGTTTCGAAGAGTTGAATTTGTAAATTGTAAACTTATGGGTACAGATTTTTCAGAATCAGTTTATGATAATGTATCAATAAAGGATTGTCTTTGCCGCTTTGCAAATTTTGCTTTTATGAAAAATAAAGAAGTCCAGTTTATCAATTGTGATTTTCAAAATGCAAGTATTATAGAAACAAACTTAAAAAAGACAGTATTCCAAGAATGTGCTTTCCATCAATGTGAAGTTCAACATTCATCATTTTATAATATAGATTTATCAAACTGTGATTTATCAAACATTATAACAACACCAGAAGATATCAGAGGTGCTATTATTGAGAGTTATCAAGCATCGTCATTAATACATCTTTTAAGAGTTAAAGTCAAAGAATAAAGTCAATCGTTCAGATTGACTTTTTGATTATAAATATTTATTAAATTCGTCAATAGGAAGAGGTTTAGAAAAAATATATCCCTGAATCATATCGCACCCAATTGTTTGTAAAAACTGCTGTTGTTCTTTAGTTTCAACACCCTCAGCAACTGTGTATATATCTATACTTTTTGCCATATTAATCACCGATTTAATAATTTCATAACTTCTAACCACATTATAATTATCCTTTAAGAAAAAGCGATCTAATTTAATGACATTAATTGGTAAGTCTTTTAAGAGATTTAAAGAAGAATAGCCACTACCAAAATCATCAATTGAACAAAGGAAACCATGAGCCTGTAATTCAGCAACAATAGTTTGAACTCTTTTGACATCTTCTAATAAAATATTTTCTGTAATTTCTAATTCTAATAATTGATCAGGAATTTGATATTTTTCTTTAATTTTCACATATCTCTCAATAAAATCATGTTGATATAAATGCAAACGTGAAATATTCACCGAAATAGGAATAACATTTTGATGTTGAGAAATACGAGAAGACATATATTGACAAACACTTTCAAAAACATACTCATCTAATTTTAAAATAAATCCATTCTTTTCAAAAAGTGGAATAAAATCATTAGGCATAATCATTTGCTGTTGAGAATCAATCCAACGTACCAATGCTTCTGCACCTAAAATCTTCTCACCATTCACATTAAATTTAGGCTGTAAGAAGAAAACAAATTCTTTATTTTCTAACGCTTTATCCATCTTTGATTCAATATCAGCCTCTTTTAATAAATGTTCACGCATCTGAGAATGATAAAAGTAATAATACTCATTCACATTATGTGATAATGCATTCAAAGCAAGATGACTGCAATCTACCAAATGATCCATCGTATGTATATGCTTATCATCTTCCTGACAACAAATCCCAAATTTCATAACAGTTTCTCTTTCATATCCATTGTTATGAAGAAATTGCCTTAAATCCTGATTGATTTCTTGACATATTTTGACAATATCTTTTTTATTATGATAATGACACATGAATAAGAATTGATCAGCATTCATGTGACAAGCTATACAATATTCAGTGACATATTTTTCTAACAAAGCAGCCAATTCTTTTAAAACAAAATCACCAAACTGGTATCCATTTAAATCATTAATGATTTTAAAACCATCAATATCAATATAAATAACTGCCCAGCTTCTATTCTCTTGAGCAAGCAATTTTTGCCCTTCCATTTTAAATTTCTGATAATTGTATAATCCTGTAAGATGATCATAAAAAGCTAAATTTTCAACAACTCTTTTATGTTTTCTATGATTTAATAAATACAGCAAAACAACAAACCCTATAGAGCCTATAATAATTAATGATAATACAATAGTATGTAAAATAATATTATTAGCCTGTTCCATAATTGCAGCATTAGGAATAATAGAAACAACATACCATTGTTCTCCTATTGACATTGGAACATAACAAAACACATTTGTATTATCATGATAATTAAACAATGCAATTCCCTTTTGCTGATGAGCCAATGAGTTTTTAAACGATTCAATATCAGCATTATTATTTTTTTCTAAATCAATAATATCAAATAGATTTTGAAAAGTCCTATTTGCATTCTTATGATTTGTTCTAATTAAGACATCTCCATCTGTATTAACAATGTAAGAAAACCCTAAATTATTATAGAATGATAAAGAGAATTTATCAGCTATATAAGAAACCTGACTCTCTTTAATCAAATATCTATGTTCATCCCTAACATAAGTTCCTATAACCTTTATTCCAGTCTTATCATTAAAAAAAGGATCAATAATACCACTTTCTTCTTTATACAATTGACTTAATTGCAAGATTTTATCACGATCGATTGCATGTTCACCCGTTTTATCAATATATTTATTCTGAAGTGTATCAATATAGAAATAATTGATATATTCATGACTTGGAATTTCTGCAATTTTTTTTGCCAAATGATCTTTTGAATTGACAATATTATTTAAAACATTCCTTAAATTTTCAGTATCCTTTTGTAAATAAATATTCAAAGACTTCTCTTCTTGTGATGTTGTTTCTAAAATATCATCTACTGATTTATCCCATAAAGATTCCTGTACATAATCAATATAAGAAATCATTGTTATTGTAACAATAGCAATCGCAAAAAGACTGCCTAAAATAAAGACAGGTATTTTCTTATTCTTCATCTTCACCCCTCCTTATTTTTACTTTTTTATAAGTTCTAACGCTGCTTCTACAGTCTCACCCTGCAAAAGAAGCTGTACGCCAGATCTCGTATGAGTCCACATTTCATAATCAATTAATTGATTACTACCAAGAATACTCTGTTGATCATTCAAATATTTATTAAGTGGTTGAACTGCTTTATTAGTAGACAATTGATTATTATTTAAAGGACTAAAAGAACATTGATTATCAACAAATTTCCACATTTCTTCAGTTTGAGTCATATACTCAATAAATTTTTTAGCTTCTTCAACATGTTTTCCTTTAGCATTCACGCAAAGTCTTGTATCAATATTCGTCACCAAAACTGACCCATTATCTAAAATAGGATAAGGATGAACTTCGAACTTTAATTCAGGAGCCATCTTTTCCATTCGTACTGCAGCCCAAGCGCCAGTAAGCATAAAAGGATTTTCACCTTTACTAAACTGTGTTAAATCATCTTGAGTTTTTTGTGTTTTGAGAGTTGCTTTGGCATCTACAAATTTATTTTTTATGAGTTTTTCTACAAGTTCATAACCAGGTCTCATATAATCTTTTAAGATTTGAGAATCATTATTCATTTTTTCAATAATTTCTCTATAATTTTCTTCTTGATAAAGCGGATATAATCCTTTAGCAATGGCTATTGTTTTTAAAGATATATCATTATTGGCAACAAGTGGTGTTATTCCTTGATCAACAAAATATTGACAGACTTTCATGAACTCATCTTCATTTTGAGGGATTGATTGATTATGTTTTTTCAAAAGATCTAAATTACAATACAGTCCAAAAGCAGAAATCGTTGATGGAACATAATAAATCTGACCATCCTCATCTTTCATCTGCTCTAAAGATCTCTGACTAAAGTTTGAAATTGTTGAAAGATCAGATAAGTCCTCAAAATACCCACTATTTTTAAATTTTTGAAGATATTCTTTATCAATCATAAAAATATCATCAATAGAACCATTCTTTAGTCTTTTTGAAAGAATATCATAATAATCTGTTCCTTTAACACTTTCATATGAAATCTGAACATGGGGATGATCTTTCATATAATTTTGAAGTGTTTCTTCAATCGCAACAACATTTATAGCTTCACTTTTATAACCAAAAAAAGATAAATTTATAGTTTCTTCATCTTGAGGAATAATAATATTTCTTGATTGATTGTTTTGACATCCTAGACATAATATGAATAAAGAGAATGTTATTATTACTTTAACAAACTGTTTTATTTTCATAATATCATCCTCTCTTTATCAATTTTTTCAAATTAATTATATCATTGAAAAAATTGAAAAGCAATTTAATCAGTATACTAATAATAAATTAATGAACTCATCATTTCATTCTCTTGCTTGATAGATTACTTAATCTATCAATAAGACAATCATAGCTATTTTTCTTATCCATCGAATCATTTTGATTGTTTATAAACTTAATCAATTTCTATCGTATCCAATTGATAGCTAGAAAAACATGAGAGCAAATTTAGAAAAGACTCTCTCAAAGACAATAAGCAATTAGACAAAAAACAAGCAGAACAATACAATGCTTTATACACCACTTATTGGAAAATAAAAAAAGGAACAATTTCTTGTTCCTAGTAAGCTCTTGCAAAATAAACAATATGCTTAGCCTTTTTACCACATATAGGACATACGCCATCAACTTGTGCTTCTGTGTCAATACAACGAGATGTAGCAGCCGTTTCTTCTTTGATTCTGACTTCACATTCTTCATCTCCACACCAAGGTAATTTAATATAACCACCCTTAGTATTTAAAATATCCTTGAATTCTTCAAATGTTTTTGCATTTGTAATATGGTCATTTCTAAATGCTAAAGCCTTTTGATACATTTCTTCATGTATATCATCAAGTAATTGTAATAGTGTTTGAGATAAGTTCTCATCTAATGATAAAGTGATTTTTTCACCATTAACACGTTTAGCAACAACACATTGACCATTTTCTAAATCTCTTGGACCAACTTCTAAACGTAATGGAATCCCACGCATTTCTGCTTCTGAAAATTTCCAGCCAGGTGATTTATCAGTTGCATCTACTTTGACTCTTATTCCATGTGCTTTGAGTTGTTGTTCTAGTTCATAAGCTTTATCTAAAACACCATCTTTTTGTTGTTGGATAGGAATAATCATTACTTGCGTTGGGGCGACTCTTGGCGGTAATACCAATCCATTATCATCACCATGAACCATAATAATTGCTCCTAAAAGTCTTGTTGAAACTCCCCAAGATGTTTGATGAACATATTTCTGTTTGTTATCTTTATCTAAGAATTGAATACCAAAAGCTTTTGCAAAACCATCTCCAAAATAATGAGAAGTTCCTGATTGTAAAGCTTTACCATCATGCATCAAAGCTTCAATTGTATAAGTCTCTTCAGCACCAGCAAATTTTTCTCTTTCAGTCTTTTTTCCAGTTACCATAGGAATAGCTAAAAGATTTCTTGATGTTTCCTCATAGATATCAAGCATTTGCATCGTCTCAGCTCTTGCCTCTTCTTCTGTTGCATGAATTGTATGGCCTTCCTGCCATAAGAATTCAGAACCTCTTAAGAAAGGTCTTGTTGTTTTTTCCCAACGGACAACACTACACCATTGATTATATAATTTAGGAAGATCACGATATGAATTCACGATCTTTGCATAATGTTCACAAAACAATGTCTCAGAAGTTGGACGAATTATTAAATTTTCTTCAAGATTATCTAATCCACCTCTTGTAACAACTGCACATTCTGGTGCAAAACCTTCTACATGATCTGCTTCTTTTTGTAGTAATGATTCAGGGATTAACATCGGCATATAGACATTCTCATGTCCAGTTTCTTTAAATTTTTTATCCATGTATGCTTGAATCATTTCCCATAAAGCATATCCATACGGTCTATAGATTATGAATCCTTTCACACTTGAATAGTCCATCAGCTCGGCTTTACGACATACATCAGTATACCACTTTGCAAAGTCAACGTCTCTTGATGTGATTGCATCATTTTTCACTTTGTTATTTGCCATTTTTATACCCCTTTTTCTTTCAATATTTACTTTTCTATTATACAAGATTTTATATAAATTGCAATCTTGATATCACATATTCTATTGAGTTGTCATTATTTTCACTAAACCATATTATTCATTCTCATTAAAGTCCCGTTTTATTTTTAAAATCAACCTTTTTTCTCATAAACTTCCTAACTTTATATGGAACAATAAACTTCTCTTGAGAGTGCACTGAGAGAAAAATGTATCCAATTGAGTAACAGGTTAAGACACAGAAGAATTTTATGTTCCTATTATGACAAAGCATATCCTTAATATCAACAAACAATTAACCATGTGCCATAAGCAAGATGAATAACCAGGTATTAAAAAATCAGGAAACCAAGTCCTGATTTTTCTTTGAGGAACTCACCTAAATGAAGCCTTTGTTTTACATTTACGCACTAGCGCTCATTTCAAATTTAACCTTTAACAACAATTCTTAATCTTTTTCAATATGTAAAGTACTTCCCATCTTCCCCTTTTCAACAACGATTTGAGTGTGAATCCTTTCTTTCAGCTCATCAACATGTGAAATAATCCCAATCACTTTATTGTCATTTTTCAAATCTAACAACACAGATAATGCCTGATCAATTGATTCGCTATCTAACGTTCCAAATCCTTCATCAATGAAAAGTGTATTTAACTCTATGCCACCAGCATAACTTTGAATCATTGCTGACAATCCTAAAGCAAGAGATAAAGCCGCCTTAAAAGATTCACCACCTGATAAAGATTGAATATCTCTCATCATACCTGTCTCATAATCCAGAACGCTTAAATCTAAACCCTGCTGCTTTGCACCTTTTGTGTCTTGTTTACGATACAGAGCGAAACGTCCCTGACTCATTTTTAAAAGTTCCACATTGGCATACTCTAAAATATGTTCAAAATAAGAAGATAAGACATATCTTTCAAAAGACATACGTTGCCCATTTTTTCCAGATGTGATATCTGCTAAATCTTGATACATCGTATACTTTTCAAAAACATTCTGATTTTTTTGATAATCTTTTTGTAAATGATTGATTAATGTTTCATTTTGTTCATAAGTATGAAGATAGACATTGTACTCTTTTAAAGATTGTTCTCGTTGTTGTTCACACTCTTTAAGTTTATCCTCTTCCTGACTTAAATCAACCAATTTACAATTTCTTGTCGTTTCTTCTAATGTTTTTAAACGATTGGAAAGCGTTCTTTTTTGAATTATATATTCTTGATATTCATTTTCTTTTTCATTCAAAGTTGATAACATGTTTTCATAATTTTTTAATTGCTCGCTTGTTTCAAAATATTGAGATACAAACTGATCGTATTGAATCTGTATTCGTTGTAAAGACAATAACACTTCATCTTTATGTTTGCATAGAATATCTTTTTGATGTTTAGTGATTTCAAGTTTTTGTTGACATTGATGATAATCATTATCTATTGTTTGAATCTTTATATCTAGACTCTTTAAATTTTTAGTCTGTCTAGCTAATTCTTCATCTAATTCATTGGTTAATAAGAATTGATGTGAACTTTCTAATTCAGATATTTTGGTTTGACAAACAGCTAATGATTTTTCTAATCCATGAATATCTGCTAATTCCTTTTCAAGATTCTGTGCTTGTTTTAAAAAGACGAGTTGGTCTTGTTCAAGAGACTTTTTAACTTTCCTTAAAAATTCAACTTCATGATGTCTTTTCTGATATGTTTTCTCCTGTTGTTTTGTGACTTGCATAATATCTGATAATAAACGGATAAATACTTCTTTTGATAATTCATCATCAATACCTAATTGCTTTTTTAAAACATTAATTCTTGTTTTAATATCTTGAATATGTTCATTTTGAGAAAGTGTTTCTTGGTAAGCTTCCTCTTTTATAACTCTTCTTTTTTCTAATTCCTGATTTAATTCTTCTAATTCATTAGATGACAAGACACTTTGAGAGAGAGAGGCTAAATGAGGATGATGACATGAACCACAAACAGGACAAGGTTCATCATCTTTAAGAGTAGAAGCAAGGATACCCGCTTGCTGGCGTTTAAAGTTTTCATCTTCGTAACGATACTTTTCAAAAGTCTTTTGATATATATTATCAGCCTTTTGGTATTTATCAGACAATTCAAAGTGTTTATCCTGACTTTGTGTAAACTGATCAAATAACTCACTTAATTCATGAATAGAGATCCGTTTTTGATTGATGTCTTTAACCATTTGTTCATTTTGCTGGAGTTCTAATTGAAGTGATGGTAACTGATTAACATTTTCTTGGTCTCTTTCCATTCTTTTTGACATTTTTTGGTGTTTTTGTAAATGTTTCTGATATTCACTCTGTAATGAAAGATTCTTTAATTGCAGAGACTGCTGTTGTTTAAGCATATCTTTATATTCTTTTTGTTTTTCTATAGATTGTTTCATTTTATCTATTTGAATCAATAATATATCTTTTTGAGATTTTAGTTCATCTAATCCTTTATATGCTTTTTCCAGTTTCTTAAATTCTAGAGAGAAATCTTTTTCTTTTTGTTGAAGAATGAGAAGTTCTTTTTGATTATTTTTAAAATCTTCATTAACTTTTTGATATTGATATAAAAAAGACTGATGCTGTTCAATAATCTTCATCTTCTCAATATCTTTTTGATAAATATTCATATCTTCTTGCCTTGTCATTAAGGTTTGATATTGTTCCTTAATCATATGATATTCCTGAATATCCTGATTCTGTTTTTCCTTTCGATAATATGTTTGTGATAATTGATCATATTGATTTTGTAATGCTTCATACTGAGATTTTGCAATTTGAAGTTGATTATGAAGCAATTTATTTTGTTCAATAGCATGTTCAATATAACTTGGATGAAAACCAGCAGTATGATTCTCCATAAACTCTTTAGAGAAATTTAAAAGCTGGAAACGTGATAATAATTGCTGACTAGATAGAAGATACTTTTCTTTATATATTCTCGTTTCTTCTTTTAAAAGATTCTCAAAAACAACCAATGATTCACTATGAAAAATATGTCTTAATACTTTTTCTCGCTCTTCACTACTTGCATATATCAGTTTTGTAAACTCTCCTTGGGCAATCATAACAATTTGCTTGAATTGATGAACATCAACACCTAATAATTGATTTATCTTCTGGTTAACTTCTTTAACACCTTCAATCATTTCATTGTTATAACTTAAATATGCATTTGCCATTTTAGCACTCTTATAGCCGGGACGTGTATAAGTTGGAGAGCGTTTCACTTTATAAATCTTTCCATGAAGTTCAAAGACCATTTCTACATATGTTTCATCCTTAGCATCAGCAAAATCACTTCTAAAATAAGACTGATTGCGATGACTTCCACTTGCCACCCCATATAAGGCAAATGTCATAGCATCAAAAATAGTTGTCTTACCAGCCCCTGTAGGACCACTAATGAGATAAAGACCATTTTCAATCATATCTTCAAAATCTATTGTTGTTTGAGATTTATAAGTCATAAAAGCATTCATTGTTAAACTAATAATTCTCATGATCTTCACCTACCTTTTCAAGTAATTCTAAGACAATCTTTTGTTGTTGTGATGATAATTCACTATTTTTCATATCTTGATAAAATTGAGTAAACAAAGCTGGTGTATCCATCTGTTCAATAGATTGAATCTTCTTGATTTGTTGATGGGTCTGCTGATTAATTAAATATGAATAAGTAATTTGTAAAAGTCGTGGATACAATACTCTTAATTGATCAATAGCATGGGGTATAAGTGTTTGATCCTCTAATTCAAATGCTAAGAAATCATCTTTTTTATAAATATAATGAGGATCCATAAACTGTTCAAATGTTGCTTTATATTTTTCTAATGTCACTGACGGATGTAATGCATATGTAGTGACTGACATATCATCAGTATCTACAATCACAATTGATTTTTTTTGTTGAACTTCATCAAAAGAATATCGCATTAAAGATCCGCTGTATCGCACAGTTTCCCTTGATACTTTCTGAGGTGCATGTAAATGACCTAAGGCGACATAGTCAAAATCTTGAAATAAAGATACATCAACAATTTCACTACCACCAACACTTAATGGAATTTCAGATTCACTCGTTACACTTGAATGCCCAACAAACTGATGAGTCATCATTATATTTTTATAATTTTTGTCAATATGCTGATGCGACATATATAGGCTTAATGCGTCTTGATAATTATTTAACTCTTCTACTTGATACATACCTTTAATCTGTGAAGGTTTTACAAATGGTAAGAGATAAAACCTAACATCATCAATTTCCACATACTGCATTTCTTCTTTTAAATACGTTTCAATATGTAATCCTTGAGCTGATAAAATAGAACTCGCAAAATGCATACGATCATTACTATCATGATTTCCACTAATCATAAAAACTTCTAAATTATATTTCAAAAGTGCACAACTCAAAAAATCATCAAGGAGATTAACTGCCTCTTGACTTGGAATAAAACGATCATAAACATCACCAGCAATGAGCAATATATGAATATCTTCCTGATTCATAAACTCTAAAAGTTCAAATAAGAGTTCTCTTTGAATATCTAACAAAGAATACTGATGAATAACTTTACCTAAATGTAAATCACCTATATGAACAAACTTCATAACTAACCTCCTTAAAAAGAACTTCATGTTTTCATGAAGTTATATTCCACCTGTATATCATTTTCTCACATTCATCACTAGCAAACAACTTTTTTAAATGCTGAGGAATGATTTTTGTCTCTAAATATTCACACCCTAATTTCTCAATAGTCTTTATAGAAGCAATATTTGTTGGATCACATGTGATTAACAAATGATCCTTATCAATAACTTCCTTTAACAATAAACATGCTTGAACTGCATAATGATGTCCTCTGTATTCTTCATCTATATGATAGCCAATATGTCCATCATAATAACATTCCTGATCACTACCTTCACGCAAAATGATTCTTCCTACTTCTTTTTCTTCAATGATGATACTATAAATAGAATAAGGCAGAAAACCTGCTGGTAAATTGACTTTCACATATTCAATAAGTTCTAATTTCATATTACACCAACCTTTCTTCTATTGTAGCACATTCATATCTAAAATTCACAATATGTTGACAGTTTTGTAGAATGTGTTAAAATAGGAAACATAAAAGGGAGTAGTTAGCATCATTTGATGTTATATAGTCGTCACCACGCTGCAAAGCCGGTTTATATATGAAATAACGAGACTTTTATTACACGGAGTGATACTGGTCTTTTTTTGTATCACAATATAGGTCCAATACAAAGGAGAGTGATTATATGGACTCTATCCCCTCGCAATTGTTATTACAAGCAATTTTAATTTTGGTCAATGCATTCTTTGCTGCAACAGAAATCGCAGTCTTATCATTAAATGCAACACAATTAGAAAAGAAAGCTGAAAAAGGTGAAAAAACTGCGAAACGTCTTTTAAAATTAACTCAGGAACCATCTGGATTCTTATCAACAATTCAAATTGGTATTACATTGGCTGGTTTCTTAGGAAGTGCCTTTGCAGCTGATAACTTTTCTGGTTATTTAGTTGATTGGATATATAATGACATAGGATTTACTGCACTATCATTAACAACGTTAGATACATTAGCAGTTATTGTCATCACACTTATACTTTCTTATTTTACATTAATATTTGGTGAGTTAGTTCCAAAGCGAATTGCGATGCAAAAACCATATGAAGTTTCTAAATTATCATGTGGAGTTGTCTTGGCTGTTGCAAAAGTTGTCAAACCAGTTGTTAAATTCTTATCAATGTCTACAAATGCTATATTAAGAATATTACATTTAAAAACAGAAGCTGAAGAAGATACAATTACTGAAGAAGAAATACTAATGATGATTGAACTTGGAGAAAAACGTGGTGTTTTAGATGAAGATGAAAGTGAATGGTTACAAAACATCTTTGACTTTGATGATACTTGTATCCGTGAGATTATGACACATTCTGTTGATGTCGTCTCTATTGCTTTGGATGCAAGTGATGATGAGATTATTAACATTATTAAAAAAACAGGTATTTCAAGATATCCAGTTTATGATCATGATGATGAAAATATTATTGGAATTCTTCATGTTAGAGATTACTTACTGAATTTACAAACTAAAGAAAAGAGTTTTAAAGATATCTTAACCCCTGCTTATTTCATACCTGATTCTATGACTGCTGATGACTTATTTGAAGATATGCAAACAAAGAATATCCATTTTGCTATTGCAATTGATGAGTTTGGTGAAATGAGTGGTATTATTACATTAGAAGATCTTGTAGAAGAAATTGTTGGTAACATCTATGATGAACATGATGCTTATGAACAACCTTCTATCCAAACAATTAATGATCATCAATGGAAAGTGAGTGGAAATGTTAATATTGAAGACTTGTCTAAAGAATTAGATACTGAAATTCCTGTTGATGAAGATTATGATACGATTGGTGGTTATATCTATAGTCATTTAAGATCTATTCCAAAAGATGGAACAACAAAGACTATCAAAGCAGACAATTTAACATTTCAAATCACCAAAATACAAAACAGACGTATTAAAGAAGTTATTATTACAAAACATAGTGAAAACAAGTCCCAAGGATAGGGACTTGCTTTTTTATTTAGGTTTTAAATTGTCAGCACTAAATTTCATTATAACATCACATTTATTACTTGGTTCTATATGACTGGATCCCACGATAGAAAAATATACCGTACCTTTCGTACATCCATACTCACTTGCAACATTAGGGGCATTAAGTGGTAAACCAATGATTTCTGACTTCACTGTTTTAGAACTCGTAATTATTCCACCAAAATTACCCAATGCAGCATCACCATGTGTTTTCATAACCGTTCCAAATTGTTCGGTTGTAGCTTTTTTGCTTCCATAATAAGTATCATAATGAACACCACCATAATTTGGTATGTCTTTATGTGTCACTGTTTGATATTTTGTGCCAGAGATATAGACGTAAGCAGATACACTTGTAATTACTCCTGCTAAAAGTAAACTACTCATACTTAAAATAGCTATTTTTTTCTTTAATTTCATCTTCATTCCTCCTTTCCGATGACAAATTTAACAAAAAAATGCTGAAATCTGTAGGAAATGTACATAATTACATGAGTTCGTGTACATTTTACACACACAATTACCAAAAATTGGTATACAATAGGTATACAGCGCAATTTTTGTGTTGTACGAAATAGAACGTCAAGGGGAGGAATTATTTATGAGGATTGCAGTTTGTGATGATGAAAAATATTTCGTTGATAATATTATAGAAAGGATTCAGGCATATGGTGTAGAAGATGTTTTACCCAATAAATTTGATGGATATACTGATCCATGTCAATTGTTAAATCATTTCAAAATGTTCGATTATGATCTTGTGTATTTAGATATTAAAATGAATGATAAATGTGGTGTAGATGTTGCAAAAGAAATAAAGAGAATTAAATCTAATTGTATTGTTATATTTGTAAGTTCTTATGATGAATATATACATGAATCTTATCGAGTTGAAGCATTTCAATTCTTAAAGAAACCTGTTGAAGAAGAACTTTTTAATTTAGAGTTAAAAAGGGCTATTACAAAATATAAGAGATTAAATAAAAGTTTTGTATTCACAACAACTATTGGAAACAAACTCGTTAAAGCTAATAATATTATTTTCTTGGAAACAAGTTATGGAAATTATAAACTATATACAACAAATGAAACATATTTTGGTACATGTAAAAGTATAGCGGACACAAAACAAGAACTATTAGATTCACATTTCTATCAATTGAATAGAAGTATAATCATTAATTTTAAACATGTTTATACTTTTACAAACGAAGACATAACTATGTCTAATAAAGAAATTTTACATATTACTAAAAAGAAACGTAAAGATTTTAAAGAAAAGTATTTTGATTATATAGATAATGAGGAATAGAATATGAGTTTAGATATTTTAAATTTATGTGTAGGAATTATATTCTCATTTATTGATATTTACTTAATGAAATGTTATATACCACATTCAATTAACACCAATATAAATAGAACCATATTTTATCTAGTAGAAACATTAGTATTTATTCCAATTAATTTAACTGAATATTGGCATCCTTTTTGGTATCTAATTTTAATTATATTTGCTATTGTATATTATATTTACATTTATAAAATTGATTTTAAAATCTATAGAAAACATATTTTACTATTTTTTACAACTCGAACAATAATTGAACTTGCACTGATTCCTATATTTGAATGGATTTTTGATCTACAACTTATTATATTAAATTTAAACACTTCATTATTTTATTATCTATTCATTAAAATAGTTGCCAGATATATCATGTATATTATCGCTAATTATTTACTGTTATTTTCAAATAATAAAAAGCCAAAACAATTGTATAGTTTTAAAATGGTTAGTATTATATTTTCGATTTACTTCAGCATATTTATACTTACCTATAATAATAAAATATATTACTTTACTAGTGTAGGTAGAACATTTACGTTTATGATTATTATATACCTGTTTGCACTTATAGCCTTTAATAAATATCAAACAGTTCATGAAATATTAGAAAGAGATATGTTACAAACGAATGAAAGAATTCTAGCTGAAAAAAGGTTTATAGAAAGAAAAGTAGAAGCCGATGAAAATATAAAAAGAATGAGACATGACTTAAAAAATTATTATCATATTTTAAATGGCTATGCCAATGATGGAAATATAGAAGAAATAAAAAAATTCTTAGAAACAAGAATTGGTATACTGGATAAGTCATCATCATTTATACATAGTGGTCACTCATGTATTGATAGTATTCTTAATGAGAAAATATTTGTTATGAAAGAAAAGAATATCCAATATACTGAAAACTTAGCTAATATGTACATAGGAAATATTGATGTTAGTGATTTATCATTATTAATAGGCTTAGCACTCGATAATGCTATTGAAGCAGCAGAACAAGTTAATGACTTTAAGGAAATTGAATTCACTGCTAAGAATTATCAAGGTTATCTTGTTCTGTATTTCAAAAATTCAATTATATCTAATAGTCACCCGGATTTTAATAAAACAAGTAAATTATCTGATTCTTTCAATCATGGATTTGGAGTCAAAGGGATTAAACAGTTTGCTAAAATATATAATGGGGAAATGAAATATATTACAGAAAAAGATAAAGTCATTCTAAGAGTGACTTTAAGCGTGAGTAATGGCTGAATACTTTAAATATTCAGCCATTTTTTATTGAGATTCTAGATATTTAAAGAAAACCTCTTTAAATTCTTTATATTTCTTTTTAGATATTGGTAACATATCTTTATTTGTCATTGTGATTGTTGCACTATCATATCTTTCAATATGTTCAAGATTCACAATAAAACTTCTTTGAATTTTAAAGAAATCACATTCCAACAATGCTTTCTTAATTTCTGTAATAGATTTTATAGTTCCATAGAATGCACCTCTTGTAGAATGAATTTTATATTCTCTATATGCTGTTTCTATGTATAGTATTTCTTTGGTATCAAAAACTATGTTTCCTTCTGTTGTATGAAAGACAAAAGATCTACTTGTATCCTCCAATCTTTTCATTGCTCTTTCTAATTCACTAATAAAAAACTGTTCTTTTACAGGCTTTTTCATATATTGAAATGCATTGACAAGAAATGATTGATTAAAATAATTCATATGACTTGTAATAAATATTATCATACACTCTGGCTGTATATTATGAATCATCTGTGCAATGTTAATGCCATTGCCATCATTTAATTCAATATCTAAGTAAACCAAGTCATAATCTTTTTTCATAATACTATTCATTAATTCCCTTGAATCATAAAATGAATCTACATATAAAGAGACATCATCATTTGTTTCCTTATATGTCATTAAACGCTTGAAGATATCGTTCACATAATATGCTTCATCATCACAAATTGCTATGTTCATAAATAAATCTCCCTCTTTATTTACTTTCTTTGTTTTCTTAAAAATTCTTCAAATTCTAAATGGTTTTGAATTAACATTCCTTTACTTGTTGAAAAAACTTCTCTTGTTTTGAGTATTGCATTTCTGTCAGTTAGAAAGTCAAGACATTTCATATTGATTAGCACACTTTGATTGACTTGAATAAACCATCTTACTCTTAGTGCTGGTCTAAGTTTATAACGATTCTTAACATGGGTCATAAAATGTTCTTCATTAACAGTAACAATTTCTAAATCATTGTAATATGTTTCTACATATTTAATTTCATCTACACTAAAAACACGCTTTCTAGCAATATCTCTTATTGGAACAACAAATTTTATGTTTTGACTTCTATACCAATCTAATGCATAATTCATGACATCTTTAAATTTATTTGTATCAATTGGCTTTAATAAATATTCTAAAGCATGTACTTGAAATGCTTCTTGAACTTGTCTGTATTTATCACTTATAAAAATAACACGACATGCTGGATTAGCTTTTCTCAGTAATTGTGCAGCTTCAACTCCTTTCCCATTTTCTATATTCATTTCAATAAATGCAAATTGATAGGAATGTTTCTTTACACTGTCTATCAAATCCTTAATGTTTGAATACGTGTATGTATTCAATGGTATTTCCTTTTCATCGAAGCATTGAACTATCTTTTTCTCGATTAAATTTAGATAATCCAATTGATCGTCGCAAACCACTATGTTCATTATAAATCCTCCCCTTCATATTGAACTTTGCATATCTTATTTTACCTAATATTCCCAAAATAGTCAGTACACTTTTATGCCCCTTTTGGGTATTTTTACGCCTATTTGTCGAAAATTGTATTTTAGCTCAAATTTTCACATAAAAAAACATTTGCAAAACGCAAGAAAATTACCTAATGCAAATTCTATTAGTGTATAATATGCGCAAGGTGGTGAAATCATGAGTATTGGAGAAAGATTAAAAACATTAAGATTAGAAGCTGGATTATCACAAAGACAAGTTGCTGAAACATTAAAGATGTCTAAACCTATTGTTTCACAATATGAATCTAACCAGAGAACACCTTCTTTAGGAAAATTAATTCGTTTCTCTCGTTTCTATAATGCTTCATTAGATTACATTTGCGAAAACGTTGATGAAAAGAATGCGTATTTTGGTGATATCAAGTCATTACTCGAAAAAGACAAAAAATAACATAAAAGGTTGTAGCACGACATGTTACAACTTTTTATTTCAATTTTTTTTGACGAATTTATATGAATACCAAACAAAATAACTTCATATCTGATTTTATTCTTTCTTATTTGAAAAATGTTGATATAATAAGTCTTGTCTTTAAAGATAGTACCTATGCAAAAACAAAACCATAAAACATCAACAGAAAATGAACTTGAAATAAAATCAAATTGAGAAAGGGATTTTTCTCATCAGCAAAATTGTTTTTGTATAGAAGATACATTGATAATAACGACTTAGCCTAAAAGAACCTGGCTACTTGGTATTATGAATGTATAGATGAATCGATTCCTATCAGATAAAAAGATTTATCATGTCTACATCAAGTAGACACCCAAGGTTGTTTCTAAACGTATACCTAGAAACAACCTTTTTATTTTCCATATATGTTTTTATCATACCCATCTGTACTTTTTACCTAAATATAAATCTCATAATATAAAATAATAGTACTTATACATAATATAATCAAATCAAGTTATCAGTAGATTGATCAAAACAATCTATGAATTTTATAAATATACTGTTCTTCTATACTTTGCTACAAATTCTCATAGATTAAAATCAAATTATATTACCAAATAGAGCTTGATATTATGAGTGAATAAGTAATAAAGAATTACTGATAACTTATTACTGATAACTTATTACTTATTCACCAAAACATTTATGCAATAATTTGAACTCTACTAAGACTATCACTTAGTATATACGGTAAATATAATTATATATATAATGCTTTCTTTGAAGAAGTATCTTGTGACCATGATTTCAACAATTGACTATATTTATTTTTATAATTATATCCTCGACTTTAAAATATATTATTAATTGAAAATAAATATATATATAATTTGTTTTTACATATTTCATATACATTTATACATATCTTCTAATGTTAAATATAAAAAAGAATAAGATGAACTTATTCTCTTCAGGATAAAATTATTCAATTATTTTTAAGTAGATAACTATAAACGATTTGGATATACACCTTTATCAATAAGTTTATGTATACTTTCTTTCACATATTCTTTGTCTTCTTTGTATGTCACTCCAAACCACTCATCTTGTGATTTTAAGACTTCAACACTTATTTGTTTATCTTTTAATAAGTCTCCAATGATTGTTGGTAATAGATATTCTGTTTTTAAATCTGCTGATTCAAGGGATTGTAAAAAGTCTTCAAAGCCTTTTTCTAAAATATCAATAAACTCCGGATAAAGCCCCCACATATTCATAGACACAATCGAATCTAAATCAATAACCTTATCATTCACTACTGCTTGACCATTCTTTTTTTCAATGTTATGTGTTTCGACAATATCAACTAATTTATGATCCAAACTTGCCTCACAAATGCCTCTTGTGACACCACCATTATCACTCAATGTATTCTTTAAAACAAATCCTACCATACATGCTGGTAATACATTACATTCATGTTTTGTTGTTAAATATTGATAAGCAACATGATAAGCTTCTTTACCATAATAATCATCTGCATTAATAACTAAGAATGGTTCATGAATCAAACCTTTGCATGCTAAAATAGCCTGACCTGTTCCCCATGGTTTCTTTCTCTCTTTAAATATCTCCTTATACTGACTAGGGATATTTGATAACTCCTGAAATGCATATTCAACATGTATTTTCTTTTTGATTCTTTGACCTATGATTTCATCAAAATCTTTTTCTAAGTCTTTTCGAATAACAAAAACAACCTTATTAAAACCTGCTTGAATCGCATCATAGATAGAATAATCCATAATAATCTCACCATTTGGTCCGACTGGTTCTAATTGTTTAATACCTCCACCAAAGCGACTTCCAATACCTGCTGCCATAACAACTAATGTTACATCTTTCAATTGATTCTCACTCCTTTTCATTATTGTATAATGTATAAAAACAAATTACAATGATAAAAGAGCATTAATAACTATAATTGAATGTAGCATCTTTAATTATCATCATCAACATCTAAACCTGTTCCATCTAATGCACCTGATTCTCGTAACAACTGATTTCCAAAATAGCCACATAATCGTTCTAAAAAATAATTATTTCTCATATAAATTTTTAAAACAGTGTAGTATGCTATTGTTGATGGATCTTGATGAGGATTCTTTATAAAAGCATAAATTGAACGCAAATAAATAGGCGAAGTATTATATTTTTTTATCAATTGTTCTTTTGACATAATTTCACTACCCATACTTGACCGTGCTTGAGTACCAATGAGATTGAACTTTTTATCAAATATATAATGACGTAAATCATCTGAAAACCGATCTATTTCTACATATATTTTTAATTCCTGTATTATATGTGAGATAGCTTCATCAATATTATCTTGTTTAGAGTATATTTCTATGAGAAGCGAAAATATTTTCCATATCATGACTACGTTTTCACGTTTAACTTTTAATGACAATAAATCTTCTCTTAATAAAGTTTTTAGTGAATCTGCTGTTATATCTATAGTACCATTAATATTAATCTTACTCATTATCCAATGTGAAATTTGTTTTGAATAAACAACAGATAACTCTAGAAAATCTAATTGTTCCTGTGTAAGTGTCTTTTTTAATGGACTGACATAACCACGAGATGGATGATAACTTCTAATTCCTCCATATGAGTCTACAATTAATTCAAATAAACTTCCTTCAATAGATTCATTAACTGCATGTTTATCTACTTTAATCATACGTATTGAACCTAGAAACTTCTTTTCAAATGCTTCTATAGAGGGGTATATTTTCATATCCCAGTATTTTTTCACCCATATTCTTATTGTATCTATATCACGATTTCTAGCTTTTTTATCAGGATTGGTCATACATACACAATAAGACCTATAAACTTCTCTAGTCGGCCCAGATGGATGAATTAGGCGTAATCTCCCTTTTTCAAAATAAATACTTCCTACTTTATCATCATGCTCTGATGCAAACAGAGGTTGACTACCTAAAATCATACCACTTTTTGGCTGAATTAATGATGGTAAAACAACAGGAGATTCTTGTATAATCAGATCTGGCTTTTTTGATATTTCTGAACTTGTACTTGATTGTGGAGTTGCCCTTAAAGGTGGAAGTGTGGTTGTTGGTTGCGTTTTTTGAACAGTATCTTTCTTAATTGGTGGTATTGGTATTTTATCCATTTTATTGCTCCTTTCATTCAATTGTATAAATAATATATAATAGCTCATCTTACATATAAAAATAATTCAATTATAATATTACTTTTGTCTTGTATGTAATTTTGTTTGCTCAATGACATGAGTTTGTTCTAAAAGCAAATTTGATAAAAAACCTTTCATATAATTATAAAGAATAGAATTATTATCTTTAAGCCATACATTAAAAATTTTCTGTTTTATAAATTCATGGATATCTAGATTAAAATCTTTTGAAATTTCCTGAGCAGTAGACATAAGCCAATTACCTTGATAAGGAGTTATAAATTTTTCATATAGTTTTTCAATATCTTTTGAAGTTGTCGCACTAAAAAGACAAAAATCATTCTTTAAAAGTTGTTTATAATTCTTCTTTTTAAATGCTAAAATATATCTAATAAATTCATCAACTCCACTAGACTTTAATGCATGATGAAATGCATTGACAACATTTCGAGAAATAAAAATACTACTTATTGCACTTTTAACACTTTTAATGGCTATATCTTCTTTATCTGACTCATTATACATTGACAATAACTCATCAAAAAGATTATTAATTTCTTGATTGGCAGTATCGTAGTCTATTTTGTTTACAAATGAACTTATAATTATAGTAACAATTTCTTCTATATATTTAATGACATAGTATAAAAGTTCAGTGTCAAGATTGGCACCTGTAGAAGGATAAGGTGTGACTCCACCTTCCGATGGGTGAATTCCAACAATAGTTCCTTCTTTATCAAGATGCAATTCGTATAGTTTTCCTCTCATGACTTGATGAGTCTCTAATAAAGAGCCAACATTTTGAAATATCTTTTGAGCATAATAGTTACTAAAACATTGTTGAAAATCACCTAGTTTAGGAAGACATTGATGTTCAAAATAATAGGTTTTGATCCATACCTTTATTTCAGAATAAACATCTTGTTTTGTAATAGAGAGACGATAAGGAATATATTCTTCTACAGTTGGTCCCATCGGATGAAATAAACGTATACGCCCTTCTGCATAATAAATACTCCCAACACCCCTACCACCTTGTGATACAAATAATGGTGATGTTCCAAGTATTTCTGGTTCTCTTGTCCTGGTCAGTATTCTTTGTTGTGGGATCGGTGTTATTTCAGACATAGGAACTGGTGGTAGTGGTGAAATTGTATGATCTTTATCTGCATCTTTTGTCATTTCATCTGGTATAGGTCCTAAATCAGTAGTTGTTTTAAACATATTTGATTCCCTTCTTATTCAGCTATATGCATTGGATTTAATCCCATATCTTGAAGAAGATGAGTTGCTTGTAATAATTGATTCTTAAAATATCCAATGACTCTCATAAAATATATTGAATTCTCTTGCATTGCAGAATCTATTCTACAAAAATATGCTATATTGATATGATCATCTATAAATTTTTGTGGGTCAGTCAAATCATTTATTTGAAATATACCATCAAGAGTTGGATAACCAAAAAAGAAATCAGAAGTCAGGAAAGTATGAAGAGCTAATTGACATTCTGGAAGTTGCTGTTGTTCTAAACTAGGAAATTGGTCTTTGATTTTTGATATTTCACCTATAAAATGATTCTCTAGGAAAAATCTTTTAATCAATTTTGTTATCATATCATCAGTAAAAAATGGGATTGCAAACTCAAATAATTTAGCTATTAATGGAGATTTCTTTTCATACATTAATTTTAAACTTTCTAAGACATTAGATAATGTAAGTCCACTATTCATGAATTGTTTTATGATCTCATTTGTAAACCAATCAATATTTTTGACAGTATCATATAATTCATCCATTTTTTCATATTTAAAGTCGGGTGCTATAGGTACTACACCTCCTCGTGAAACATGAGAACCAATAATATTGTTTCCATTAACGATCAATTCAAAAAAAATACCAGCTATTGGTTCTTGAAGTTTTACTTTTGGTATCTCTATACAATAACCCTTTTGTTGAAATTCACTTTTAAACTCATTAAAATGTACTTTCTTAGTTTGATCTTTAGTCTGGTTACTTACCCATAGTTGAGCAGACTTTGCAGCATTTTCAGAAGGAAATGAAAAATATAAAGAATCATAATCAAATACGTCTGGTCCCCCATCTTCATAAATTAAACGTATATGGCCATCATCATAATAAATACTTCCATCCATCTCATCTTTTTGACTCATAAAGAATGGGTTAAATCTTATTGAAGGGACTGTAGTAGGTGTTGCGACTTGTTTAGATACTTTTGGAACTGGATCTACACTTACTTCACTTAGAGGAACTTTCTTGGGAATAGGTGGCATTCGTGGTATTCCTGTCATATTGGCTAAATCTAATATACTTTTGGAAGTTGGTTTACCAAAAGTTTTTTTTCTACTCACATTCATGTTTTGCATCAAAGTTGGTTTTTGTGGATTCATACTCATTTTTATTCATCTATCCTTTTCATATATTATTTTTATCTTATTATTAACATAACACTTTTAAGAGATAAGAAAATTTTTTTTAATAAAATAATGAATAAACGTTAGTATTATTGACTTAAACGTATCTAAATATTTTCATAGCCTAAATAAAGAATGAAACATCTTTAATTTGAATACAAAAAAGGAAGTAAACTCAATGACTTCCTTTATATTCCTTTTCTTTATTTAATGTGTGATTGCTCATATATATTAGTCATTTCATCTTTAATAAGACTATAAAAATCCCTTGCTAACTCTTTTTCAATAATATCTTCATCTCTTTTATTGTCATGTAATGTATAATAGACGTCATAAACAAAAGATGATTCTCCTAATAAATATTGAACTTTCATGATATAATCATCTTCTTGATATTTTGTCTCTAAAACAACAAATTCAGGCTTTAAAACATCTATTTCTTGCTTTTGATATTGAATAGAAAGAAGATCATATTTATTAAAGATTGCAATATTTGTATTATCCACTAAAGACATATCAGGTTGATCATTTAACCAATAGATATACCCTAAAAATAACCAAGCTAAAGTCGCTGATAATGAATAAACATAAAAAACCCCAAAGTCTAATAATCCTCCTATAAATTCACTTACATATATCATGATAAAAAGTAGAATAATGTAATAAGATTTTTTATTCTTATATTTTATCAATATATCTCTTGTTGTAAATAATGTTTTAATAAAAAAGATAAAAAATAATAAGAAACCAAATACTCCAGCAGTTATTAATGATTCTAAGAAAACATTATGACTGTGAAGAATTTGCTGTCCCCATGTATCATCTGATGTTGTATCTACAAGCATCGGTCTAAAATTACCTGCTCCAATTCCTTGAATAGGAGATTTTTGCCAAACGTCTAATGAATCTTTAGCAAGAGTTACACGCCCACTGCTCACTTCATCTACAAGATGAATAATCTTAGGTATATTTTGAAGTTCTCCACTCATTGTTAAAGAAACAATTTCTTTCAGTTTAGAAAGCTGAAAACGTCCACCATCTTCCTCAGTAGCACCTTGCAACTGTGGAATGATAAATGCAACCTTATTCACAACAACCGTTCCTGATAAGATACATAAACACATGACAAGATTCAAACATATCTTTTTCACTTTTGACATTTCTTTAGATCTAAAGAAATGATAATAAAGAACAGCTGTAACAACAATAGCTAATATAATAATCGCTGCTCGACATTGTGTTAAGATAATATATCCTAATTGTATAACAATATTCATATAATAAAGGAATTCACCTTTATAATGATTCTTAATTGCAACTAATGACAATAAAATAACAATAACTGCTAAAAATGATGCCGGATTACAATTAAAATAAACTCCAAATAAACGCGTCCCTACTAGCCCTATATACCAGCCATTTTGAGTACCTGAAATATTTAAGAAGTACATACCTAAAGATATGAAAGATGCAATACCTACAAGAATACAAGTCAAAGGTATTATACATTGTAATTCTTGTTTTAATTTCTTAAGTGTCATTGATTTTGGTTGACCAAAAATCAATAAGAATATAATAATCTGCATACCTGCAATAAGAAAAGAATTCTTATTTGAATAATCTTTATTGAGATAAGTTGCTATAAAAAGCAATAAACCATATAATCCAATAATCAATAAGTGATTCTTCGAATAAAAGAATTCTCCTTTAATCAAATTATAAATGAATATGACTATACCATATCCAAACACAAATAAACATAATGGATTAAAAGTTATTCCAAAATATCCTAATGCTAATGTATTTGTAAATAAGTAAACTATAAATAATAATTTAAAATATTTTCTATCTCCTAATAATTTATCTAACATCTTTATCTCCCCTCTATATGCAAAGTGGATACCCAAAGGTACCCACTTTTATTTATTAACTTACTGGTTTTCCAGCTAATACATTTTGTATTGCTTGTTTATTTTCAGCAACACTAGCTTCATTTGGAATCATATAATATAATTTATTATTTGGCATATATGCTCCACCTGTCATTGTTTTCCCAGTTCCTGTTAATTGTTTTTGAACAATTGTCCAAGATGCCATATCACTAATTTGCATTTGTAATAAACCTGTAATATCTCCTGATTCCATATTCGTTTCAAATGAGCCATTAATTGAACTTAACACACTAGAGTAATTTGTGATAATTGAAGGAGAAATCATCTTTTTAATCATTCCCGCCATAACAACCCGTTGATTATGAACACGTTCATTATCACCACCACCAAATGCATGACGCTCTCTAGAAAATTCTAGTGCTTGCTTACCAGTAATATGATTAGTTCCTTTCTTAAAAGAAGTCCCATCATATCCAGTAAAGGCAACAGTGCTATCAATGTTAATTCCACCTAAAGCATCAACAATTTCAATGACAGAAGTAAAATTAACTCTTCCATAATAGTTAATATCAATTCCCATAAAGTTTTCCATTGTCTTGACTGTATTTTCAATACCACCCAATCCAGAATGCGTTAGTTTATCTTTTTTACCTTTATTTGCTAAAGTTACATAATAATCTCTTGGAATGCTTGTCATAAGAATTTGTTTTGTTTTTGGATTCACTGTAAGAATCATATTAACATCTGATCTTGATACTGTTGATACACTTCCATAAGTATCAATACCACTGATATAGACAACAAAAGGATCTTTTGTAACATTAACATTTTTAGAAATATCTTTTGTTTTGACAGTAATGTCTTTATACCAAATCACCCTTGTTTCTGTCTCAAAATTTGGATGATTTGCTTCTAACATTGCATAATAAGCTTCATTTACAAATATAGCGTTTGTTGTTCCCTTATATAAATCATCTGCCATTTTAGCAAATTCATCAACTTCTTTTGTTTTAATTGAAGATTCTTCCTTTTGAAGATCCTCAATAGCTTCCTTCATCTTATCTGTTTCAGCAGATGTATTGACTTCAATTGTTTCGCCTTTTAAATCAGATAATTTTTTATACTTACTATCTTTCATAACAACAACCGAAATACGAGTTATTTCTGTATTAGCGCCAGTAATCGCATCAATAAGTGAATTTCCTTGAGCTACTTGAGCTATATATAAAGAACCTACTAATAAAAGTACACTTAGTAAAATACTTACAAACTTTCCTATAACAGTACGAACTTTTCCTTTTTTCTTATTTTTAGATGGTTTCATTAAAAAGAAAATTCCTACATTTAATAACGCAACCAATATAATAACAATGATTGCATATAACATAGGCAAAGCACCTAATTTAAATAACAATCCAATAAGTATTAATGAAGCAATAACTTGAATAGCTAAGATAACTCTCCATTGTGTCACTTTTTGGATTATATTTTCTTTTTTAGACATAACAATCCCTCTTTTCTTAATTCTCTAACATATTAGCATAACAATGTGTACTTTTCAAGAACATCTCTTATGCATAATATGAATAATGACAAATCTATTTTATATTCAATATGTATCAAAGTTGTATATTTGATATTCAACTTTTATGATTATTGTTAAATAATTATTGTATATATTTTTAAATTAAGAAAGTAAATACGAAATAAGTCGTTAGATATTCTATATGCTATTCCATTTATTAATAAAAAAATAAATTTATATTGATTTTGTTCAATAAAAGTTATAATATACAAATATATGAACATATATAATACAATATATACACAAATATTGTTCATATATAATATGATGCTTATTAATTTAGAACATTCAAAGATAAAAGGAGAGATAAAATGGAATATGATAGAAAAATACTTCTTACACCTGGTCCACTTACTACCAGTGAAGAAGTCAAAAAAGAAATGAATTACGATTTAGGAACAAGGGATAACGATTATCAAAATATTGTACAAAGTGTTCGTAAAAAACTTTTATGTTTAGGTAAGGTTACAGAAACAAAATATTCAGTTATTTTATTACAAGGATCAGGTACTTATGGTGTAGAAAGTGTATTAACAAGTACTATTTCTGCCAAGGATAAAGTTCTTATCCTTAGCAATGGTGCATATGGAGAACGTATGATACAGATTTGTACAAAGGGCAGTATTCCTTTCTGTACTGTAACTAATTCTATGATTGATTCTTTAAACTTAGCAGAAATAGAAAAACAAATTGCACAAGAGGACATTACTCATGTTGCATATGTTCACTGCGAAACGACTGCGGGAGTACTAAATGACATCAGTGCTATTCAAAAAATCATACATAAGTACCATAAAATAAGTATTGTTGATGCAATGAGTAGTTTTGGAAGTATGGATATAAATATAGGTGAATTAGATATTGATTTTTTAATCACGAGTTCTAATAAATGTTTACATGGTGTTCCAGGAATTGCAATTATATTTGCTAAAAAACAAACGATTAATAATTGTAAAAATATTTCTAGAGGATTATCTTTGGACTTATATGATCAATATCAAGTTATGGAAAATAATCCAGGTTCTTTTCGTTTCACTTCACCAACTCATGTTGTACTAGCACTTAACAAAGCAATTGATGAATTAATTGAATCTGGAGGAATCATTAATCGTAATAAGCGTTATCTTTTTCTTCAAGAGCAAATAAGAAAACATATGATTAATGCTGGTTTCAAAACTTTAGTTCCACTCAATATTCAATCACCAGTTATTACAACTTATTTGTATCCAGAAAACTTTAATTTTCAGAAATATTATGATTATTTTAAAGATAATGGTTTTCTCTTATATAGTGGTAAATTAACTGATTATAAAGCATTTAGAGTCGGAAATATAGGAGAGATTACCGATGATGATTTAGAAAAATTATTATATCTAATAGATAGTTATGAGGTGGATTATGAAAATAGATAATTTTATTGATAGAATTCAAAATTTAGGTATTAACGATTTTATAGGAGTTCCTGACTCTACACTTAAACCGTTTTGTGACTATTTATATACAAATATATCAAGTGATTATCATCATGTTACAGTCAATGAAGGCTCTGCTATTGCTTTGGCAACTGGAATTTATTTAGGTACACAAAAAATAAGTTGTGTCTATATGCAAAACAGTGGGATGGGTAATGCACTTAATCCTATTGTTAGTCTTATAAACAAAGAAGTTTATGATATTCCATCTTTAATGGTTATTGGTTATAGGGGTGAGCCTAATACAAAAGATGAACCTCAGCATAAGTTTCAAGGAAAAATCACTTTACCATTACTTGAAGTTTTAAATATAAAATATAAAGTTATTGATAACAATACTTCCACAGAAGAATTAGATAGTTTATTTAAAGATGTTAAACAAACATTAATAAGTAATGAGCAATTTGCAATTGTTGTCAAAAAAGGAACTTTTGAATCTGATAGTTCATTTATGTTTAATAATCACTACACTCTTAATAGAGAAGCTGCAATACAAATAATTTTAAAGCAAATCAATAAAGATGATTGCATTGTATCTACAACTGGAAAAATTTCAAGAGAAGTGTATGAACAATTAGATGAATTATATGGTGACCATAGTCAAGCTTTTTTAACTGTTGGTGGTATGGGTCATTCAGCCATGATTGCTTATGGCATAGCAAAAAAAAGAAAAGACAAACACATTTACTGCTTAGATGGTGATGGTGCAGTACTTATGCATATGGGTTCTTTAGCATTCATTGGATCTAATCCATGTTCTAATTATACTCATATCACTTTAAATAACTGTGCTCATGAATCAGTAGGTGGTATGCCAACCAATTGTCAAAATATCCCTCTCCATGAAATCGCTAAACATTGTCATTATAAGAACGTGTTTTGTGTCACAACAAGTCATGAGCTTATGGATATTCTAAAAAAAGTCAAAACACTTAAAGGTCCTACTTATATAGAAATTATGGTATCTTTAGGAGCTCGTAGTGATTTAGGGAGACCAAAAGAAAGTGCAGTGGAAAACAAAGAAAATTTTATAAAAAAAATAAATGAGGAGAAATTATAATGAAAAAAGTATATGCATGTTTTAGTACCGATGTTATTCATGATGGACATCTTAATATTATTGAAAGGGCTAGAGAATATGGACAACTTACGATTGGCGTTCTTACTGATGAAAGTATGATAAAATTTGATAGATTTCCAACAATTTCTTTTGAAGAAAGATTAAATCAAATTAAAAGTCTCAATAACGTTGCAAATGTCATTACACAAGATACGATTTCATATAAAGATAATCTATTAAAATTAAAACCCGATTTTGTCATTCATGGAGATAATTGGAAATATAATGAGCAAGCTTCAATTAGACAAGAAGTCATTGATATACTTAAAGATTGGAATGGTCAACTTATAGAAATACCATATACAAATAATGAAGTTGTTAAACATATTGAAAAAGTAATGAAAGATAAATTGTCTATGCCTGAATTTAGAAGAAAAAGATTAAAACAATTATTAAAAATGCGACCAATAGTTAAAACCATTGAGGTTCATAGTGGCATTACTGCTCTAATTGCAGAAAAAACTATTGTTGAAAATAATGGTGAATTAGATCAATTTGATGCAATGTGGATTAGTAGTTTATGTGATTCTACTGCTAAAGGAAAACCAGATATTGAATTAGTTGATATGTCTAGTCGTATACAGACAATTGATGATGTTATGGATGTTTCTACAAAACCCATTATTCTAGATGGAGATACTGGTGGATTAATTGAGCATTTTGTTTATAATGTTCGTACATTAGAAAGAATTGGTGTTTCTGCTATAATTATTGAAGATAAAACAGGGTTGAAAAAGAATTCATTATTTGGAAATGATGTTATTCAAACACAGGATACAATTGAAAACTTCTGCAATAAAATTAAAGCAGGTAAACAAGCTCAATTAAGCGATGATTTTATGATTATAGCACGAATTGAGAGCTTGATTTTAGATAAAGGGATGCCTGATGCTTTAAATAGAGCATTTGCTTATGTTAATGCTGGTGCTGATGGAATTATGATTCATTCAAGAAAGAAAAACCCAGACGAGATTTATGAATTCTGTGACAAGTTTAGAGAGCAAGATCAATCTACTCCAATAGTCGTTGTTCCAACATCTTATAACATTGTTACTGAAAATGAATTGGCAATGCATGGTATTAATATTGTTATTTATGCTAACCAATTAACAAGAAGTGCTTTCCCAGCAATGCAAAATACAGCTATCAGTATTCTTAAAAATCATAGAGCCAAAGAAGTCGATGATCAACTTATGCCTATTAAAGAAATCATCACACTTATTGATGAATTATAAATTGTAAAAGTAATAGGGTAGAAGAATAAATAGAATTTATTCTTCTACCCTATTTTATATTTTATTTATTGATAATGTTTATCAATCTTCTTTAAATCAGCATATGAATCAATTTCAATGATATCATCAAAAGTACATTCTCTAACTTCTAGTTTATAATTATTTTTAAAATATTCTAAAGAGACTTGATCCCAATATCTTTCTTTACCACCTGGAAGTTCATAAGTCTTTTTAATGTCTTCTTCTAACTGTAATCCATCTTTTTCATTCCAATATGAAATTCCATACATATGATAAACGTTTCTTCCTCCGACAAGTAATTTTTTTATAACTCTATTTTTATCTACTTGGAAACACCAGTCATCTGTCATTTCTGTCTTTACACCTAAATAATTACTTGTATATTGATATTTTGTAATTAATTTAGGATTGTATAATACTAAATCTGCTTCTAAAACATATGCATTTTGCATCAAATGTCTTGCAGCCATTGCAGAAGAAATATTATTTGCTTCATTATAATCTAAATTATCTATAAATTTAATTTGCGGATATTTATATAAAAGTTGATCAAATTGTTCTTTTAGATATCCTCTTACTATGTAAATTTCTTCTATTCCAGTTTCTATTACAGCATCCAATAATGTATCAATCATTCTAACACCATTAACCCTAATTAATGGCTTTGGCGAATTTATTGTTAGAGGTACTAGTCTTGATCCAAAACCAGCAGCAATAAATATAGCACGTTTAACACGATATGGTTCTAAAACTTCATAACCATTTTTAGTAATAAGATTATTTTCATTGATATATCCTTTTTCATTGAGAGATTGAATCGTAGAGTTCACTGTTCCTAATGATATTCCACATTCTTGTGAAATCTCTCTTTGTGTAAATTCTTGTTTTGGATTAGATTCAATTAATGTTAATACAGAAAATTCTTTTTTGTTTAAATTCATATTGTAAGCATCCCCTTTTAATTTTATTTTTATTAATAATTGTTTAAATGTATAAATTAAAACCTTTAATATTAAATTTATGACTAAAATGACTATCGATACAAATGAAATAGATTCAATTAACATCATACTTTCCAAATTAGGAATCATCAATGATAATGGTTGAATGTCACTTGTACTCAAAAATGATACAGCAGAAATAGTTACCATAGCATTCACGAAGAAATATGAAAACATTTCGAGAATAGTATCTAGTGTTTGTGGAATAAAGACATCTTTAACTATTCTATATTGTGGAATTCCTAATGTACTAGCAACATTCTCATAATTAGGATTAAGTTTACCTAAAGCATTGTAAGCCATAAGATATGGTGATGCAAAAAAGTGAATACTATTAACGAGTATCAAAACAATTATTGTTCCGTAAATAAAACTACTCTTAAAGAATAAAACATAAGATAAACCTAATACTATTCCAGGAATCGCTAACGAAATCATAGAAATCAAATGTAGTAACCGTGTTTGTTTCCCAGTGGTTCTTGCGGTGTAATAAGCAGTTATATATGCAACAATAACACCTAAAATAGAAGTAAATATAGCTATAATTATTGAATTAGATAAGTATTTCATCAAGCCCATATCCATTGCTCTAGTAATATGCTCCAATGAAAAATTAATATTAATTGGGTATTTACCTATAAACATTAAAAATAAAAATGTGATAATTGGAGAAATTAAAACAACTGATAATATTACTGACCACACATTAGCAAATAAATCTCTCAATTTATTCTTAGCAATTGTATACGATTCGCTAAAGAAAGATAGAGCCTGAGTGTCTTCATTAAAAATATCAATGATAAAGGCAATAAATGCTGGAACCATAAGAACCAATCCAATAGTTGCCCCTTTCCCAAAATCAAGTAAACCAATAACCTCATTATACATATATAGTGGTAATGTCATAAACTTTCCACCAACCATTAATGGGACTCCATAATCTGTAAAAATAAGTGTAAATACACTAAAGAAAACAGAGATAAGAGGTTTTTTTAGATAAGGTAATGTAATTCTTAAAAACTGACTAAGTTTTGGAATCCCTAATATATTAGCTGATGTATAAACTGAGCAGTCCTCATATTGAAAAACATCATATAACATAAGAAAAGCAACTGGGAAAGAATAGAATAAAGATCCTAAAACAATTCCAATAAAACCATATATATTTAAATCAAGTCCAAACATGTTTGTTATAACACCATTATTACCTAGCAAAACAACAAGTCCAGTTCCATGTGAAATAGATGGTATTAACATTGGTAATGTAAATAATAACACGAAAATTTTCTTAAATTTCAAATTTGACCTACAAACAAACCAGGCTGATATAACTGCCAAACCAATACTAATGATAGCCGCTGTTGTTGTAGACAATAATGAATTTATAATTGTATCAGTAAATGTTGAGGACTGAAATGTTTGAATAATATTTGTATTTGCCAAATTCGCAAACATTGCACATAAAGGAAAGATAATAGCAACTGTAAAAAAAAGCAGTAAAATACATTTAATAACTCTATTATTTATATTCTTAGTCATAATCCTTCACCATACATTTTTCTAAATCATTTAATTTAGTTTGCAAATGTTTGACAACGAAATCATTAACAAAATCATTTTTAGGATGATTATATATATTTAATGGTGTATCAAGTTGTTCGACATGCCCCTCACTCATTACCATAATACGATCTGACATTGTAAATGCTTCTTCCTGATCATGAGTAATATAAATAATAGTTGAATGATATTCTTTTTGGATTCTTTTTATTTCTTGTCTCATTGTTAATCTATTTGCAGCATCTAATGCTGATAATGGTTCATCAAAAAGGATAACATCAGGTTTTAAAGCAAGAGTTCTTGCAATAGCTATACGTTGCTGTTGTCCACCAGACAAACGGTCAACACGTTTATTCATATGTTCGGTTAACCCAACTTGTTCCAATACTTCAAGAGCTATTTTTCTAGCATCCTTTTTATATGTCTCATGGAATTTTAAAGCATATTCAATATTCTGCAAAACTGTCATATTGGGAAATAATGCATAATTTTGGAACACAATTCCCATATTTCTTTTTGAAGAATTTAACTGTGAGATATCATTTCCTTTTAATAGAATTTTTCCAGATGTTTGTGATTCAATTCCAATAAGTAATTTTAATAAAGTTGTTTTCCCACAACCAGACGGACCTAATACTGATAAAAACTCCCCCTCTTTTAAATCAAAATTTATTTTATTTAAAACAACTTTATCTCCATATATTTTATGAAGATTTTGAACTTTCATAAATGCATTCATAACATTTTCTCCTTCATATATATTTACGTGGCAAAAACTAGGCAAAATGCCTAGTTTTAATATTTCCATTTACCCAATAATTTTGTTCTTTCTTCAGGAGTATTATTGGACATGTCTCCATATTTAATATTTTCAGGATAATTTTCAATTTTTGTATCTTGATTTTTGTAAATTGATTCTGGTAAGAATTTTTGCTTATCTTCCAAGATTAATTCATCATAGAAAAATTTAAACACTTCCTGAACACCTTTTTTATCTTGATGTCCATCAACTATTGCAAATGTACTTGTTGTCCAAGGTGCTCCTTCATCAAAAAATTTAATTGTTAAATTAGACCCCTTATTAATTTCGTTAACAGCTTGGAAAGTCATTCCTAATCCAATCCCAACTTCACCTTGAACTAACGCATTTACTGGTCTAGATCCTGATGATGTATACTGAAGAATATTTTTAGAAAGTTCATCAAAATATTCAAATCCTTTTTCTTCTCCCATGATATTAATAATATTCTTTAAAATCATATATCCAGTTCCAGAAGCCTTTGGACTTGGCATAGATATTAATCCTTTATATTCTGGTTTTAACAAATCTTCATAACTTGCAGGTATAGCAACACCTTTTTCTTTTAATACTTTTTCATTCAAAATAATTGCTGCACTATATCTAATTGAAGTAGCGTATTTTTTATCATTAGGAACAAGTTCATCTATGTACTTACTAAAATCATAATTATCTAATGTATAAAAATTATCTTTTAATTCATCAGCATATGTCTTTTCCATTTCGAATATAATATCTGCTTCAATGTCTTTTCCTTCTGCTTTTAATTTAGCAGCACAGTTACCTGTTGATACATATTGAATAGTTACATCATAGTCAGGAAATTTTTCATTTAACCTTTTTTGTAAATACTCATTTCTAAAATCTTCAGCAGTAGAATAAATAATTATTTTCTCATCTTTATTTCCATTTGCACATCCAAATAATGTTAATAAAAAAGACACACAAATCAACATTTTTATAAATTTATTTTTCATTAAAAAGCCTCCCACTTTGTTCATTTCTTCTACATAATACAACATATTTTGAACATTGTAAAGGATTATTTTACACTATATATAATACAATTTGATTGACCATCAGATACACGATGAAAAACAAGACTTTGATATATCAGTTATTTCCATATTTTTCTATTTATAATCGGTAATGATTTTATAATATACTTTTCAAAATTTTTTAATATGTTTTCCTGTATATCTATGGTTGAATCGCCATTCCTGTTCCTGTAAAAATAATGGTAACGCATATAACATACTGTCAAGTATTCTCTCACTGTTTGACAATGATGAGAGAACTCTGCATTTATAACATAATTTTAAAGCACTTTTATAGTTTATTGCAAGCTGGCTTACCATTAAAGTTGCAATAACACTTTTAACTGATGAAAAAAGAGATACAAACCTAGAATAAGTATAAGTAAAGGAATCTTGTTATCCTAAAAAGTGGTGTTTGCGAACTGATAATGCTGATGTTTGGCTTCTTCAGAAGTAAAAAACATACCTATCTTTTGACAAATAGTAATGTGTACATATACATTTTTTCGCAATAAAAACAAAAAATACAATGGAAAATAAGAGTGATGTCAGTTTGATAAAAACTTGTATATACTTTGCATTTTGCATAACAATATTGCACTAGGTTATAGAAATATTATTCTCCTCTTTGAATTTATACCAATTTTGGAATAATTGCCTCATACGTTTGGAGCTCGTATATGGCTCTTTATTTATAGCAGTATTACAAACTCTTAAGATAGTCATCTAGGGGATGGACTAAACTAGTCTTTCCTCTTTCTTAATGCCTAATACTTTTGGTGACAGTGTATAGTTTACAACATTCATCCCACTTCTTCTATACCACCCTAATCTTGTGTTTGCACATTTCTAAATATCCTCTTCACTAAAATGATATCTACATGCCTTGTTTAAGTTTCATAAGGTTTCTATAGATAGTCACTATTCTTTTCCATTACTTGATAATATACATCTTATCTTATGGTATAACCATTGTCCAAACTCACCAAGAAATATCTTAATGTTCCCTATTTTCAAGTAGTTTATCCATCCTCTCACACTATATACTTTCTATTATTCTTTGTAATATATTAAGGAATATTTGAATTATTAGGAGAACTTAATCGTAAATTATTTCAAAAAATATAATTGCTGGCATATGTTTATTAATAAGTAACATCAAAAAATTCACTACCTAAGATACTGTCTGAAATCAATTTACCGATATATTATACAAAAATTTTAATTAAGAAAAACTATATTACTAATTAAAATCTAATAAAAAATCACTTCCCATAAAAGAATTTTACATGTTGTAAATATACCATTCTATCAATTATAACCATATGATTAATAAGTACAATAATCTAAGGAATGTACCTCTAATAGTTTTTAGAAAAAGGACAAAAAACTTGCCTTATAAACTATCAATTATTATATAACTATTTGATGAAGTGAAAATTGAACACTGATCTATCAATATTGTTTCACAATCTTTAAACTAACTGACATGTAATGATAATCCACCAATTTGTAAGAGATATCAAAATAAAACATCTCAAAGCCGATTATATTAAGAGACAGGACTTTTAAAACACAAATTGAAATAATAAAATACAGAATAGAAAAAACAAAGTAAATTGAAACTATAATTAAAGCTGTCAGTTATTATTAAGAGAATCATGAATAACTATTGAAGTTAAAGCATCTAAAATGATAGACTTACTTTTTGATGGAAGATTAGCTTCTATGATTGATACAATTCTTAATGGATTTATCTTCTACTCATATAAAAGAAGATAAATCTATGTCATCTAGAACAATGATAGAAGAATTAAAAACTGGCTTTTTAGATTTATTCTTTCAAGAATCCGTTTCCATATCATTATTACACATTCACATTAAAATATAATATTCATCAAACTGAAATATTTAACAATTAAATTGAACAATAAAAACAATATTTTGATATAAAACCTATTCAAGAAATACTTCATATAAAATATGAACTATTTTTGTCAAAATATTCTTAATTGACAAATCATTGATATACAAAGTTTAGACAAACAAAAAACTCCTTCTTATAATAGAAAATTTTGTAAATACAATAATTATTTACAATTAAATTCTGTTACAAAAAGGAGTATTTATATTTTTTTTAAAAACTTTGCAATTTATAAATAATAAAAATTATATTAACATGTTAATTACATCATATTAATTATACTATATAAAAAATAGTATAATACAGGTTAGGTTATTCACTATAAGATTATCAATAATGCTATATTTCCCATTTCATTATTGTTTTAAAATCATTATTCAAATCATCATCAAAGGCTCGATGCATATCATCTATTGATTGAACAATAACTTCTTCTGAGATAATGGTTGATAAATATTCACACACATCTGGATAAGTTTCCATAAGTTCAACAGACTTTTTAAAATCATCATAATTACTTCTACTATTCCCTAACAAAGTTAATCCTTTTTCTAATACCATTCTTGTATTAATAGCAATATTATTTTCACTAACCCCCATTAATGTTATTGAACCCTGAGGATTAATATAATCAATAATTTGATTTATAGCTGTTTCACTCGCACGCCCACCAACACATTCAAATGCATGATCAACTCGTAAATCTTGAGGGATATTATTAATTAAATATGTTTCATCAACAAAAGAAAAATAGGCCATTTTTTGTTCTTCAACGCCGAAAACAATAATCTTTGAATCAGGAAATCTTTTTTTCAATACTAATGCAGAGATAAAACCAAGATTCCCATTACCCCAGATTCCTATTGTATCTTTACGTTCATGTGCTTCACCAATAAAGTTTTCTACTGCATTCATAACAACACTTGTTAATTCCAGTAAAACAGCCACTCTTGGTTCAACAGTAAAAGGAATGATTAAATCTCTACGCATACTCACAACATTTTGCATAAATCCATCAAATCCACTTGCTCTAAATTTACTAGAACGTAAATAATTTTCTTTAATAATATCATCTTGCTCCATAGGAGTATTTGGAATCATAACCACATTCGTTCCCACCTGATATTCGCCTTTAGGATCATAGACAATTTCACCAACTGCTTCATGAATAAGAGACATAGGAAGTTTTTGTTTCATGACTACTCTTCCACGACTCCCAGTATAATATCTTTGATCCGCAGCACAAATAGATAAATATGTAGGTCTTACAACAACGTTTTCTTCATCAATTGTCAAATCAACAAAATCTGCCCTAATTTGTTTTGGAGCAATTAATCTATATGCTTGATTAATCATTATTTATCACCTTCCACTAATCCATTAGCAACTTTTAAATCATGTTGAGTCGTAATCTTCATATTATAAACTTCACCTTTAACAAGATGTACATCATTTCCTTTAATAACCAAAGCTTTACAAGCATCTGTCAAAATTTCTTTTTCCTCATTTGTTAAAGAATTAAAGAAACTCATCAACAATTTAATATTAAATGATTGTGGAGTTTGTCCCTGGTACATCTCACTTCTAACAGGAATATTTGTAATAACTTCACCATCAGCAGAATGAACAATCGTATCAAAAGCTTCAACAACAGTATCAACAGCCCCATATTTTAAAGTCCCATCAATATTATCATCAATAATTCTTTGATTAATAAATGGTCTTACTGCATCATGTGTTAAAATAATATCATCATTATTTAATCCAAAGTTCTTTTCTATAAAAGTACAACCGTTTAAGATAGTTTCATTTCTTGTAGTTCCACCTTTAACGACAAAAACTCTTTCCATATCAGCATGGTATTTCTTTAATGTATCTCGTGTATAAGCCATCCATTGCTCTGGACAACATATTAAAATCTTGTCCACTCTTCTATTTAATAAAAATTGTTCAACAGTATGGATAAATATAGGTTTATTTCCAAGCAATAAAAATTGTTTTGGCATTTCAGTATTACCCATTCTTGTTCCTTTTCCACCTGCTAAAATCTCTGCATAAATCATATGATATTCCCCCTTAATAAATTCATTTAAAACAAATTCTATTTTTATTAAAATTTCTAAAGTACATTGAAACTCTTATAATTATTTGAATATTTAATAATATAATAGATGTAATTCTTAAAACACAAAACATTTCGTTGATTTTAATCATAATAATTAAGTTTTTTATTTTATTATGTTACTTTCTAAAATAACAAATTAGAGCATTAATTCCTAACCCACATAATACATCTCCTAAAAAAGTTTTAAACTCTTTATAATATTTTCTATTTTTAAATAAAATAAATACCATTAGAATGTGCCCCTGTAAAAATTTAATTCTAATAGAATTATTTTTAAGAATTGCTTGTACACTTTTATGAAGTTCTTCATTGTGAATATTATATTTATCCATAATATCCAATAAAGCTATCATTCGCCCAGATTGAACTTGTATAAGATTAATTCTTTTAATGCGAGTATCTGAACAATATTTATATGTAGATTTTCTTGTTGCATTATTTTCATGATAACGGTGGAAAAGTAAATAATCTTCTACGATAGCATTTTTACCAATTGCAGATGAGATGTAGCTTAAAAGTAAGTCGTGATAATCAAATGACTCATACCTAATGATTTCATTTTTTAATACAAAATCAATAATACTTTTCCTAAAACACATTTGACATCCCAAACCAGAATCAGTCATTTGTTCAACAAAACGAGGATAAATTATTTTTTTAGAATAGTTGTCACTAGATTCAGTTGCTATAATAGAATCATCAATAGTTTTGTATATAGATTTAAGACATGTAATATTTGGATTGGATTCCATAATTTGACTCATTATTTCAATTTTATGTATATCCCAAATATCATCTTGGTCAGCAAAAAAAACCAAATCACCATGAACATTTTTCAAACCATATATAAAATTATAATAATGTCCCACGTTTGAAGTATTACGAAAAACAAACCAATTTTTCAATTGATACATATCTATATAATTTTCAATTATTGAAATGGTACTATCACTCGAAACATCATCTAAAAAAACAACTTCATCTGGAACGACAGTTTGCTTGCGAATTGATTCTAATTGTGGAAGTAAGAAATCAGCACCATTGTAGGTAGCCATAATCACTGATATCATAATTATTTTCTCCTTTTACTCAGTATATTTTCATTTTCAAATACAACTTAAATCAAGACTTAAATACCTTTATAGATGTAATTATCATGATTACGAAGAATAAAATAAAATAAACAATTGTGAATATTGTTTCTAAATTACACAATATTGAAATAATTGCAAATAGTTGAATAAAGCAATCTGGAGATGTTAAATTCATACCAATCAGTTCGAATAAACTATATTTTGTTTTATCATTCACTTTCTTTGCGTCAAATTCGTGATGACTCATTTGGGAGTATTTAAAATGCATTATTAGTCTTGGATATAAACAAAACATGCCAGATAAACCTCCTAAAATAGGATAAATTATACTATATGAATTTGCATAATCAAAAGCACATACTCCAATCCCAAATGGTAATAAGGCAATTGTAACATATCCAGCAGCCGAATCCCATAAATCCCCATTTGGCGAATATTGTTTTTTAATTCTAGCAATATCCCCATCAACACAATCAAGCAGTCCCCAGATAAAGAACATCAACATTCCTATTAAATGATATATAGTACTTTCTGGAACGAGCATAAACAAAAAACCTGAAACTGCAGATAATAGCGAAATCCATGAAACCATATTTGGTGAAACATTAGTCTTTAATAAAGGCAATGTGACAATATAAGATAACGGTCTCACAAAATAATAACACATAAAGTTATACTTTTCTTCCTGTTTTTTATGTTCTGGCATAGCTAAACTATGAATTTCTTTTAAAGTCATTATATCAAAGTGACAACATTTTGTTGCTTTTCCTTTCACAAATTTAAAACATAATTACTCTTTAATTTTTATTCTTTAATTTTAATTTTTTTAAAATCACTTTTATTTTATCAAATTTCAAAATAAAACAATATGATATGAAAAGAATAAATATTCTTACTATATGAGTATTGATCATACTCCATAAATTTTCTTGAAAAAACATCATAATAAGAGGATAAACCAATAATGCATAAATCAAAAGATATAAACAATTATTTTGATGGTTGGTTTTGACTTTTGAATATATGCCCCCAAATAACATACCATTAACAATTTGAAATATAGGTATAGAAAAATAACCAAAATCATAAATATAATGGAAATATACAGTATAAATATTACTTGTTAAAGTTCCAGTATCCGGTATAAACTGTTTTATTTCGCCAATTGGAACATTTGATGTTAATCCCATACTACTCAATGTTACCCATATAGAATTAAATGTTGAAGCTCCAAAAAAAGATTCACCATACAGTTCTCTATTATTAAGAAAGTAATCCAAATCTGGAATACTTGAGCCAATATACTTTGCAGTATAGTTTAGTGCCTCCATAAAATTATTCGAATCTATCCTCTCTAACAAAAAAACATTCATTAATCCAAAAAGAACAATAAAGATAATAAAGCAAAGCAACAATAATAAAATTACTTTTTTGATTATTTTAGGTGTTACAATAATTCGATCAAAAAATAAATATAAAGCAACAATTGTATACCCGGCCAATATTCCTAACAAAATTGTCCTCCCCCCTGAAAGAAGAGTACTTATTAATAATAGAAAGGATATAATCAAACTTAATAAATTATTATGATAGTTTTTAATGTTAAATTTCAAACAATACTCATAAAAAAATAAAATTGATAAGATATAGTTTATTCTTAACCCATTAACAAATAATCTTGAATTATGCAAATTATAATGAATCGTTCCTGCCCTAGCAGCTAAAAGTATTTTGGGTAAATTATACCAATCAATACCCGAATCAGCTTGGACTGCTAAATTATACTCATGTATATATGCATAAATTAAAAAAATGACAATATAAATAAGCATTAATCTTTTGATCCATAAAGATATCTCAAAACAATTATTGTTAATTTTCTTATTTGATCCTTTAAACTTATGAATAATAATATAAATAGTTATATTGAATATAATATTTCCTACAAATATAACCAAAAATGTATTTATATGTAATGGCATTTTCCAATAACTTGAATAAATCATATATACAAAAGAACATACCACCCAAGTTGCATTATAAATAACAGTTGGATTTATTAGATCATAATCATAAATTTTAAGTGATATATATAACATTGCAAATAAAAATAAAAACAGTATTATTTCTAACATTTATTTCTCCTCTATTTAAATATTTATATTATTCTCTTTTATTGACAATCAATTTATTAATCAAATAAAAAAGAGCATCTGTAATGTTACAAGAATGCATTGATAGATTTATAATATCATATAAACTTAAAAACAAGTATCTAATACAATAAAATATTTACATATTTTAAATAATATTAACTTCTATAAATAACTTTCCCAATCACTTTTTAAACGTCGCATTCTTTCTTTCTGCTCTGAAAGTGTTGGAATTTTTTTATAATCACCATACCTGTGTTTCAAATATAACTCTGGCGACTGAGGGCACATAATCATATGACCTTCTAGTTCAATCTCATTAATAGGAAACCATACATCATATGGCATGGCTTCGCCAAAATAGTGTACTGCTCCAAGAGCTGGTGTTGCCATTTTTTTACCATGAGAACTAGATAAGATTTTATCTATCCACTGAAAAAGTCTTTTTTTACTTATGAATAGTGTTGGAATAGCCAATATTTTTCTAAGCCATAAATTGACTCTTAACTTAAAACTTTCTTTTGCCATAATATTAATTAACAAATCATTCTTTTTAAAACATCTTCTGCTTGTATAAGAAACAGCTAATAAATCAACAAGATGTCCTTTTAGCCAATCTATAAAACGATTATCAGAACATAGATCTATCGGTTGAATATCGATGTAAATATATGTTTCAAAAACCTTAGTATCAGCAATTTTTGTTTGTAATAATTCAGACAACTTTATATTTTTATTATAAAAATGTGCCCCTAAAGTTATTACACTATTATCTTCTGGATACATTAATATCCAGTCTTTACTTTCCTTTTCTGATATAATTTGTCCCAATTTTTTATAATCGCTTCTTGGCATAATAACATCAATATCATCATCCCATGGAATACACCTTCCATTACGTACCGCTCCAATTAATCCACCTGCGAAAAGCATATATTTCAAATTGTTTTCTCGGCATACTTTATCCAATTTTAGTAATGCCTCTAAAAGAACACCATTAACTTTAGCAACTTCATCAAAAGTTAATTCAGTATATAATTTTTTATACTTCTCTTTTTTTATCAATTCACGTTCTATTGAAACTGTTGAAAACATCTTTAATCCTCCATTTAATAACTATTTTATTTTCTAATTATCAATTTTTCTATAAAATAATAATAAGATTCTCTCTTCGAAAAAATATAAATTAGAAAAATAATCAAATAACTAAAGAAAGCAAAAAGTGATGGCATATTCCAACTTATACACATAAAAGCCATACACAATACTGATTCTTTAAGTATATCATTTATAACACTTTTCTCCATATAATTCGATAACAATAATTCGCAAGCTATACATCTAAATGCAAATAAAAGCACTATCATAATCACAGTTAGAATAAGATTTTTTAATAAAAAAACAGAAATTCCTGAAAATATAAAACTTAATAAAACACTTATGCTATTTATTAATAATAACTGTTTTTCTTTTCTAAATGCTTTTAAATATGTATTAATCAACATTGACATTTTGCTTTCATATATGCACATAGGAAATAACAATGCCAAATATGCAAAACTATCAACATAATTAGGTAGCCAAAATTTTAATATATATTGTAACGGATAATAGAAAACAAGCATTCCAAAAAGTAATACCATCAAAATATCACGCATTTTAAAATATAAATCGTTTAACTTATCTTTATCCATTCTTTTTATCATTGGAAACAAAACTATTCCTACAGAATTAATAAAAACCATCAAAAGATTTGAAACACTTATTGCCAAAGACACTTTACCAAAAGTTTCAATATCCCATTGATATTCTATTGCCATTCTAATGATGCCAAGAATAAGCATCCCTGCAATATTAGCAACTAATAGTTTAATACCAACACTAATATTAAGCCATGCTTCAATTAGTGACACATGAATTGTTTCCATTTTCGAAAAAACAATATCTTTGCAATAGTACACACCTAAAAACAAAGCACAAAATTTACCTAATACATCAGCAAAAATCAATGGTTTATACGAAGTAAAGCCGAACAATAATATACAGAGAGTTAACAAACAATATATAACTTTTTCTAAAATGACTATTAATGAATATTCCTTAATCCTATTAGAAACCTGTAATAAGTAGGATAACATTGTTTTAGGAATAACAAAAATAATATTTGCAATAGTTAAAAATAAAATAAACTGCTTATTCACACCCAAGTTAAAAGCAAACAACATTATAGATAATATAATTGTGAGAGCTAATTCAAAAAAACTCAAATACCAAAATTGCGAACTCATAATTGGCTTGTTGAATTCATTATAATCTACCCCACCATATCTTAAGTAGATACCATCACACCATCCAAAATGAAAAAAGCCAATATAACTAGCATAAAAAACATATAACTGATAATAACCATATTCAGAAACACCAATGATTTTCGGAACGATAGCAATAACAAGTGTGGATATAAATAAAGATATAACATTGGAAAGAAAAGAAAAAGAGAAATTTTTTAATAAAGATCTATTAAAAAAACTGATAATAAATATCTCCTAAAATATTTAAATAATAGTTTCTATCTTCTTTTTCTTGCATATAAATACTTTTTGATTTCCAACTCAATACCCTTAATATCTCACTATTTAATATTATATTTTTTTTCATATATCTCCTTACCTTTTAAAGAAAAAAATTTTACAATGTCATTAAATAAATGCACTCAAAAACATCACTTATATATTCAGTAATAATCCTCTTTAAAATTTTTTTGTTTTCTAATAAATATCTATTTAAAATCAAATAGACAAATTGACTTATTAATCCATTATTTATAATATATCTATTTTCTTATTTAATATTATTTATCTTATTTCATTTCTTAAATCAGATTAGATCTTCCCTAATCTCTTTATAATCTATATCTATAAACTGACGAAGTTTAGATGAATTCAAAATAACATTTCCTCCATCCATAGCAATATATGATTTAGGCCATTCTGTATGTTGAATTGGAACACAGTATTTATTACCAATAATACTCACTATTTGGTTTAAAGAATAATGGTGACCACCAACATTATAAATATCATTTATCATCCCAGGCACATCCATGGATTTGTAAAAGACATTGCATATATCTTCTATATAAGAGTATGTTTTTACAATTGTCCCATCACCATATACTGATATAATACCATTTTCTTTAGCTTGATCCGAAAATATTTGAAATGTTCCATAACTCTTATGCGTCTCTAACAATGATCCCCATGGGACACATATCCTAAATATAATATACTTAATCCCATAAGTTCTATTATATAATTGGATATAATTTTCTGCTGAAAATTTAGAAATTGCATATATTGATTTCATCTGTTTATGAGAGTTTTCTGATACTGGATCATTTGATGATGCATAGACTAATCGTGTTGACGGATAAACAAAAACTGCCTGTGATTTTGCTTCATGATAAGCATTCAAAATATCCAATAATACGGTTTCATTAATTTGTATAAATTCCTTATATTGTGTTGAATCAACAAAAGTACCAGACTTTCCTGTATAAAAAAAAATGTAATCAACATTAAAATCAATTTTTCTAATAGATGAGACACTCAAAAAATCAATTTGTTTGTATTTATAATCACTTTGAGAGAAAAAAGAAGATTGCATATCATATAATCGTATATCAATATTTCTATCTAAGTTGCTCCTTACCAAAAATGTATAAAAGTTCTTTGCCAAAAAACTATTTGCTCCAATAATTGCTATCTTCTTCATCCCTCTAACTCCTTCTCACTGTTATCTATCAATGTGAGTAAAATCTTATACATATCTTCCACTATAATATTAATGTCATATTTCTTTACACATTTAGCATTATATTGACCCATTTGATAAGCTAGTTCAGAAGATAATAAAATTTTCTCTATTTTATTAGCAAATCCTTCAAAATCCTCAACATTGCACATATATCCACCTAATTCATCAACAACACAATCTACATTTCCACGGATATGTGAGCAAACAATCGGTAAACCAGAAGCCATAGCTGCCAATAATGCAACTGACAATCCTTCCTGGTAGGATGGAAAGAAAAAAACATCAGCTATTTTATATAATTGGCATAAATCTTTTCTAAAACCTAAAAAAATAACTTTTTCTGATATTTGTAATTGTTTTGTTAATTCGATAAGTTCTTCTTTTTGTGGACCCTCACCACAAATCACAAAATAACATTTATTTATATTCATCTTAGAAAAACTTAAAAGAGCTGTTTTATAATTCTTTCTCTCAATTAACTCAGCTGCAATAAAAACAACTTTATAATCAAGCGGAATCCCTAATTCTTTTTTCTTTGAGTCTTTTAAAGAAAAATCATTTGTATATTTTGATAAATCAATACCTACTCCATTTATCATTATTTTTTTCTTAGCTTTAAATTTTAATGAGCGTACATAATCCTCATGATTTGATGTAATCAAAATATCTGTAAAATGAGCTAAAAACCGTTCTATAGGATAAAAAGTTATCCAATTAATGATTGATGATCCTTTATAAAAATGAAATCCATGAGCAGTATAAATAACCTTTGAATTTGTAAATAAACTGCTTAATCGACCAATTGCACCTCCAACAGGTTCTTGGCTTACAATCAAAGAGTATTGTTCATGTTTAATCAGTCTATGCAATTTTATTAAAGATGTTACATTAGAGAATTTATATGGAGAACGTTGTAAAGGAATTTTAATCATATTTAATGAATATTTGTTTTTAAGTTCCGAAAAATAAAACCCTGTTTCTGAACATGCACAATCTACTTTAAAACCGTGTTTCTCCCATTTTTTTATATGAGGTATCAAAAAATTCCAAATCATGGAATCAGTTGTACAAACAACCAATATTTTTTTTACTATAATATTGTTTTTATACATAACATTAAATCCTTTCCAATACCCAATTCTTTAATATATTTTAAATTGTATTTCATCTTTTCTGGTAAAACTTTTCTTATATAAACATCATCTACAGAATTATCTATTGTTATATATTTAGAAATAATAATATCTTCATCTTTAAAATAAATACTTGCTAACGATGTGACTCCAGCAGGCAATAATAAAGTAGCGAGCATCTCATTAGTATATTTCCCAACATATTTTTTGACCTCTGGTCTTGTTCCGACGAAACTCATCTCACCAAACAAAATATTTAATATTTGTGGTATTTCATCAATCCTAGACTTTCTAATTTTTTCACCAACTTTAGTAATTCTCGAATCATTTTGTGTCGTTATTAAAGACCCAATTTCATCTGCATTAATTACCATTGTTCTAAATTTAAAAATACGAAATACTTTGCCATATTGAGTTATACGTTCTTGACGGTAAAACACTGGTCCTTTGCTGTCAAGTTTAATCCATATAGATACTGTTAAAAAGACTGGAGACAAAATGATAAGAAGTATTAGGGATGCAATTATATCAAAAAAACGCTTCAGTATTAAACTAAATCGCTTTTTATTTAAAATATTATAGTATTCCTTAACTTCATTATTTTTCATGAATTCAGGAAGTTCATCCCATTTTCTTAACAACATCCATATTCCTCCAATGATTCCTTAAAACAGTTGATTATAAAATCAACATCATCTTCAGTAAGTTTACTATACAAGGGTAATGTAATCTGATTTTGATATTGATGATACGCATTTGGATAATCCTTGCTATTAAATCCTAGATTCATATATGCAGTCATCATTGGTAATGGTTTATAATGGACATTGCAAGCCACACCTTTTTCTGCCATTTTAATGATAATCTTATTTCTTGTTTCTTCTGTTACATTATTAACTCTTACAAAATATAGGTGTCCACTTGACATATGATTTTGATCATGATGGTTCAATATTTTAACTGGTAAATCCTTAAATGCTCCATCATATCTTGATATGATTTTATGTCGCCATGCTAGCATATCTTCATATCTGTCCAACTGAACAAGTCCAATAGCTGCCATAATATCAGTCATATTACACTTAAAAGCAGGGGATATAATATCATATTCCCATGCTCCTAACTTATTTTTATGAAGAGCATCTTTAGTTTGTCCATGCAAAGATAATAACTGATATTGTCTATAGATATCTTCATCATCAATATCATTCATTGATTTCCAAGTTACTGCACCACCTTCAGCAGTTGTAAGGTTCTTGACTGCGTGGAATGAATAACAAGTAAAATCAGCAATAGCTCCTGCCATGATTCCATTCTGAGAAGCTCCAAATCCATGAGCACAGTCTGCCATGACGGTAATTCTACCTATAGCCTTTTGAATATCATTGTCCGGTCTGAAAAAACTTTTCTTTTCTTCAACCGCTTGATATATTTTTTTATAATCACAAATAATACCAGCTAAATCTACTGCAATAATTGCTTTTGTTTTTTCCGTGATTAAATTTGATAGATGATCATAATCCATTTCAAAACTATCTTTAGCACAGTCAATCATAACTGGTGTTGCTCCCACATGACAGATAACACTACAACTTGCTGTATAAGTATATGCTGGTACAATCACTTCATCTCCTGGTCCAATACCTAATACATGCAATGTCAGTTCCATCGCAGCAGTGGCACTGTTTAAACAGACTGTCTTGTTTGTTCCAACATACTCTGATATTCTTTTTTCAAATTCTTTTGTACGTGGGCCTGTTGTAATCCACCCAGATAGTAGTGCTTTCTTTACTTCTTCTGTTTCCAATATGCTCATATCTGGTGGCGAAAATGGTATATTCTTTTCTTTCATAAAATCCCTCCCAATAAAAAAGCAAGAATCAATTAATTTTTGCTGATAATCTCTAAACCGACTTTGGCTGTTGTCTCTTCATTGAATATGTTCACACTGATATAAGCAATTCGCTTATGTCTGTCTATCTTTGCTATTAAACCTTCTCTGCCCTGTAGTGGTCCTTCTGTGATATGAATTCTATCGCCTTCAATAAATCCTACTGACATATCGACAATATGATCATCTTTTCCGAATGTCTTGAGAAATTCTACTTCTCCATCCTTTAACGGATAGATTGTTTCCTTTTTCTTTCCAATCACCTTGGTAAAGTCAGGTATCTTCTTCAGCTCATTAAAGAGCTCATCAATATGGTCACTAATCAGAAATACATATCCTCTAAAGAGAACATTTCTGACATCGTGCCATTCACCTCTGAATTTCTTTTTACAAATATATTCAGGAATAAAGCATTCCTTTAATACATCATCTGAAATCAGAAAACGGCATTTATCAGCAATCTCTCTTTCATGACCGCTTCTTACCTGTATAACATACCAGTTCATACAATGACCTCCTCATATAAGAGGGTAGGCTTCGCCTGTTGAACTTATACAATATGTTCAACTTATCACATCTATGACCATACTTCAGGACAAACGTGACAATGCAACGATTCAACCCAACAGCACTCCTATTTATAAAGGATAACTAGCTATTATCCTTTATTAAAATAGTTTAAAAAAAATCAACTATTTTAATTATCAACATAATACTACAAAATACAAATTAATGCAACCTTTCAAGGCAAGTTTCACGAGTGACACATTGCCTTGTCAGAAATAATTAAATCAAGAATTGTTTCTCTTATTTCTGCAGGAGAAACATCTTTTTTAGCTAATAACTTATGTAGAACTTCTAATTTCTCATCCATTTCTTTTGGTGTTATTTTCATAGCAGCATTTTTATAAATAAGATCATTTTTTGTTCTTGTTGTATCTTCGCCATCAAGACGTAATTCTTCAAACATTTTTTCACCTGGTCTTAAACCAATTTCTTTAATTTCTATATCTTCATAAGGTGTAAGTCCAGCTAATCGAATCATCTTTTCTGCTAAATCTAATATTCTAACTGGTTCGCCCATATCCAATACAAATATATCACCTTGGTTTGCATAATAACCAGCTTGTAAAACCAATTGAGCAGCTTCAGGTATTGTCATGAAATAACGAATAATTTCTTTACTCGTCAGAGTGACAGGACCCCCTTCAGCAATTTGTTCCTTAAAAATAGGAATTACAGAACCATTTGAGCCAAGAACATTCCCAAATCTAACAGCTGCCATTTTGGTAACTCCATTATGACCATTTGCTTGCAAAAGCATTTCTGTCATACGTTTTGTAGCTCCCATAACATTTGTAGGGTTGACAGCTTTATCAGTACTAATCATGATAAATCTCTTAACTTTATGCTCAATACATGAATGAATAACATTGTTTGTACCAAAAACATTATTCTTAATCGCTTCCATAGGTCTTGTCTCCATGAGTGGTACATGTTTATGTGCAGCTGCATGATAAACAACTTCTGGTTGATATCTTGCAAATATCTCATCAATAGCATTCTTTTCTCGAATAGAAGCAATCAATGATTTAATTTCAATGTTCTCACTCATTTTTCCATGAGCTATATCACGTTTAAACTCTTGTTCTAGCATATAAAGATAATTTTCATTAATATCTATCATAATCAATTTTCTTGGTTGAAATTTTACAATTTGTCTGCACAATTCAGAACCTATGCTTCCACCGGCACCTGTAACCGCAACAATTTTATCTGACAAATAAGAACTAATTTCAGTCTGATCAAGATGTATCTCCCCTCTTCCAAGAAGATCTTCTATCTTAATATCAGCTACCAAATTACCATTTCTTGTATTGTTTTTAAACTGGAAATTCATAATCTTCGTTTCTAATCCAGCACCAATACACTCATCATATATTCTTCTTAAATCTATTTGATTCACATGTGAAATAGCAATTAAAGCACCATCTAAATTATGTTTTTCTTTTAATTCATGTATATCATGAGTGGTTCCAATAACTTTATAACCACCAATCATGATATTCTTTTTATAATCATCAACAAATCCAATGATTTTATAATTCAAGGTATTATTTTGTGCCAATTCTTTCAGTAAAAGATTTCCAGCATCACCTGCTCCAATAATAATGACTCTTTTACTTGCAACATCATTCCCATTTTGCATTTCAAGTCTTCGCAACATACGATATCCAACTCTTAAGCCAGCCATAAGAATCAGTGAAAAAATACCAGCAATAAATTCTACACTTACAAGTGAAGGAACATTAAAATAAACCATTGACCCTAACATAATGATCACAGTTGCAAATCCACTTGATAAAGTCAGTCTCAATAATTCATCAACACCAATATACTTCCATAAACTCTTATATACTTTAAAGATATAAAAGCTTAATGCATAGATCAGCAAGATAATTAACATCATTGTCAATATTGTTGAAGCATTTATTATCATATGTAATGAAAGTTGAAAATCATTTTTTATCCAACTTGCTAAGACATATGATATTAATACAATACATAGATCTAAAGACATTAATATCTTTTCTCTATGCTCTTTATACATTTTATTTTCAAAGGCTTTATGAAACATTCTATCCATCTCCCAAGTTATATCCTAACACATTAAATTGCGTAAAACAACATTCCTCGCTATTATATATGAATTTATTTGACAATTCAAACATAAAATGACAAGTTTTTTAATGTCTACATAAAAAAACTATCCTAAAAAGCACTGCTCATAGCTAAAAGCAATCAATTTGATTGCTTTTTTTGAATAATTCATTCCATATACTTCCATAATATGTATACTAAAAAGTAGACATTTACAGACTTTACATTTTGTTTATCTTTTTACAAACAATTAAATTTATTTTTATTATTTTGATTTTATAATAGGCTATTTCAAGATCTTTTCCACACTTATCATAAAAAATAATATTGAATTTCTTTCTAAAGTAGTGAATATCAACACTATATAAGATACAATTTAATACAATCATCAAATTTCTTAAACATAACAACAATAGATACACCAATTGATCAAGATTTCACAATAGACTTATATACTGCTCAAATAATGATACAGTATATTTCATGTATCCATATTTTTAAAGTAAGGAGAAATTATTTAGGAAATAGACAAATAATTTATAGTGCTTAAAGGAGTTTGGGACATAATTCACGCCAAACTCCTTTACTGTAATATTCTTAGTAACTCTAACTTATTTTATATTATAATTTATTTGAACTTTTGTCCCATTATATAATCAAATAGCTCAATTCCAATCAAATCTCAGGCTACTTTGCAATCCACATTATAATTCTTTCTCATTGATTTTTAACTATTTTAATTCTTCCAAATATCTTTTTAAGGCATCTTGCCAAGTAGGCAGTCTATTAAAGTTATGTTTATCTAGTTCAGACTTATTCATACAACTATTTGCAGGTCTTTTAGCACTAGCACTAAATTTTGTAGAGTCAACGGGTATAACCTTAATATCCATATGAGCCTGTTTAAAAATTTCACATGCAAATTCATACCAAGTACATGTTCCCTCATTTGTGATGTGATACGTTCCATATGCCTGAGTTTGAATCATATCCACACATAATTGAGCCAAATCATATGTATATGTAGGTGAACCAATTTGATCATCCACAACACTCACTTCTTTGTTTGTTTCTCCAAGGCGCAACATTGTTTTAATAAAATTATTACCATTCAACCCAAACACCCACGAAATACGGACAATAAAATGTTTAGGGAGTTTCTCAACAATAAGTTCTCCCTCATATTTTGTTTGTCCATAAACATTCAAAGGTTCTCTATGATCATATTCATTCCAAGGTTCTTTACTCATCCCATCAAAAACATAATCGGTTGAAAAATACATAACAGGAATATCCAATTTTTGACATACCTTTGCAATATTCTCTGTCCCATCTCTATTCACTTTTCGGCATAATTCCACTTTTTCTTCTGCTTTATCAACGGCCGTCCAAGCAGCACAATGAATCACAGCATCTACTTTTGCTTCCCTAATAATGCTATTAACTTGCTTAGCATCAGTAATATCCATTTCATCAATATCAACACCAACAGCATTTATATTTCTTCTCTGGCATTCATTAACTATATCATATCCTAATTGACCTTTAACACCCGTCACCAATACCTTCATAGATTCTCCTTTTCAAACAAAACTATACTCTTCCTTTTTCTTTGTACATTTTTTCAAAATAATTTTGATATTCACCTGACAAAATATTTTGCCACCAAGTTTTATTATCTAAATACCATTGAATGGTTTGTTGAATACCAGTATCAAAATTGTATCGAGGTTTCCATCCCAGTTCCGTTTCTAATTTATGTGGATCAATTGCATATCTCATATCGTGACCTTTTCGATCTTCTACATTTTTAATTAATGTTTCTGGCTTATCTAAAGCCTTTAAAATAGTTTGGACAACCTCTAAATTAGTACGTTCATTATGTCCACCGACATTATAAACTTCTCCAATTTTCCCTTTTCTTACAATTAAATCTATAGCTACACAATGATCATATACATGCAGCCAATCTCTTACATTTTCTCCTGTTCCATAAACAGGTAAAGTTTCATCCGCTAATGCTCTTGAAATCATCAATGGAATTAACTTTTCTGGAAAATGGAAAGGTCCATAATTATTAGAACATCTGCTAATTGTGACAGGCAAGCCATATGTTCTATAATATGCTAACACAAATAAATCAGCTGATGCCTTTGATGAACTATATGGACTTGAAGTATGTAATGGTGTTTCTTCAGTAAAAAAGAGATCTGGTCTATCTAATGGTAAATCACCATACACTTCATCAGTTGAAACTTGATGATATCTTTGAATTCCATATCTATTACATGCATCTAGTAATGTTGTCGTTCCCATTACATTAGTTCTTACAAAACTTTCTGGGTCTTCAATGCTTCTATCAACATGTGACTCAGCCGCAAAATTAACAACAATATCAAATTTTTCTTTTTCAAATAAATCAAAAACAAATTGTCTATCAGCTATATCACCTTTTACAAATTTATAATTTTTCTTTCCTTCAACCTGCTTACACGTTTCCAAATTTCCTGCATACGTTAATAAATCTAAATTAATAACTGTATCATCAGGATATTTATCTACTATGTAATGAACAAAGTTCCCCCCAATAAATCCAGCACCACCTGTTACTAAAATTTTCATATTTCTATTCTCCTCGTATAATATATTTTGTAAAGATGACTAGTCATCTTTACAAGTTTATTTCAATATTGGATTTTCCTAAGTTATAATAGAGTTACTAGTCACTCTATTATTGGAATTTATTCTAATTCTCC
>ENA-OQLI01000249-OQLI01000249.1-human-gut-metagenome-genome-assembly--contig:-NODE-249-length-77163-cov-7.044226_pt1 | contig 77163 bp, 75 predicted proteins | sample MGYA00242805_ERZ504812 | MGnify/ENA primary metagenome ERZ504812 (study PRJEB26092, sample SAMD00036430) | human gut metagenome | host: Homo sapiens | study: EMG produced TPA metagenomics assembly of... | reverse complement strand
TGGTGACCGGTGTGATCCGCACCAAACAAGGAGAATAAATGCGCAGGATGAAAACCAGAAGCGCCTGAATAAAGAAGGGAACTCCTGTCAAGACTCTCTGTAGAAATTGTAAGAGGGGAAAAGGAGATGACAGGGGTTATGAAACAGAAAGTCTGTATGGCGGCGGCCATCTGTATTGCGATCGCGGGGACACTTTTGTTTAGCTTTCAGAGAGCACAGGAAGTGGAGGCAAAGGTGGGGAAGACCCAGCAGGCGCTGGCAGAGGAGGTGTTCCGTTTCCATGTGGTGGCAGACAGTGACAGCAGGGAGGACCAGGCGATCAAGCAGAAGGTCCGGGACGCTGTGCTGGAGGAAATGAAAGATCAGATGCCGGAAAGCGGGATAAAAAGCGCCGGGGATACGGAAAAATGGGCGGTTTCTCATTTGGAGGAGCTGGAGGAGACGGCAAAGGACGTGGTCCGGGCAGAAGGAGAGACTTACGGAGCCAGCGCAGAAGTGGTGACCTGCTATTTCCCGGATAAACGGTACGGAGATCTTTTGTTCCCGGCGGGCAGATACCGGGCGCTCCGGATCACTCTGGGAACAGGGGCGGGCCATAACTGGTGGTGTGTGCTGTATCCGAGCCTGTGCTTTACAGATCCTGTCTGTGCCGTGGTAGATGAAGAGGGGAAGGAAGAACTGGAGGAAGCCCTGACGGCGGAAGAGTACGAGATGATCACGGCATCAACAAAATTTCGGATAAAATGGTTCTTTTTAGGAGACAGTAGTGATGACTGATTTTTTAGTAAAAAGATTTGTAAAAGACTATGAAGATATCGAAAAGGTGTCTGTCAGAACGGCCTACGGTGTGCTGGCCAGTCTGACGGGCATCTTTTGTAACGTTTTTTTATTTCTGGTGAAGGGAAGCATCGGCCTTCTTCTTCAGAGCCTGTCGGTTCTGGCCGATGCATTTAATAATCTGTCGGACGCAGGCTCTTCCATCGTGGGGCTTGTGGGAGTAAAGATGGCCAGCAAGCCGGCGGACAAGGAGCATCCCTTCGGGCACGGCAGGATCGAATATATCGCGGCGCTGGTGGTGGCGTTCCTGGTGCTGGAGATTGGATTTACCTTCTTTAAGGAGGCAATTGGAAAGATCAGAGATCCGCAGGAAATGAATTTCCAGATGGTATCAGTGGTAATCCTGATCCTGTCTATCGGAGTGAAGCTGTGGCTTGGACTTTTTAACCGGAAGCTGGGGAAAAGGATCGACTCCAAGGTGATGCTGGCTACGGCCACGGACGCTATGGGCGATGTGGTGACCACATCGGCGACCATCGCCTCCCTTCTGATTTTTCATTTTACCGGATGGAATGTGGACGGGATCGTCGGACTTGCAGTGTCGCTGATCGTTATGTGGGCCGGTATCGGGATTGCCAGGGATACGCTGGAGCCGCTGATCGGAGAGCCGGTAACACCGGAGGAATATGACAGGATCAGCCAGTTTGTGGAGGGCTATGACGGGATCGTCGGAAGCCATGATCTGATCGTACATAATTACGGGCCGGGAAGGAGTATGGCGTCGATCCATGCAGAGGTGCCCAATGACGTGGATATTGAGACATCCCATGAGATTATTGACCGGATCGAGAGGGACAGTATTAAAAATCTGGGGATCTTCCTGGTGATCCATATGGATCCGGTAGAGACACGTGATGAGAAGGTAATAGAAACACGGCATAAGCTGGAGCAGATTCTGGAAGCTCTGGATCCCAAGGTTTCTATTCACGATTTCCGGATGGTGAGCGGAAAAGATCAGAATAATCTGATTTTTGACATGGTGGTTCCTTTTGAGTATGATGAAAAGAAGCAGGAAGAGCTTAAGAAATCGGTGGTTAAGCTTCTTAAGCTGACAGGGGAAAATTATCAGTGCGTGATCACGATGGAAAGGAGCTACGTGGGACGATGAAAAGAGAGAATGAATACATGTTTAAAAGCCGGGTGCGTTTCAGTGAGTCAGACCACCACCAACAGATTACGTTGCCGGGGATCATCAATTACTTTCAGGACTGCAGTACCTTTCAGTCAGAGGCTCTGGGAGTGGGCGTCGAAGCATGTATGGAAAGAGGCCGGGGCTGGGTGCTTTCCTCCTGGCAGGTGGAGGTTGACAGATATCCGAAATTCGGAGAAACGGTGGCGGTCCGTACCTGGGCCTGTGGATTCCAGGGCCTGTACGGATACCGGAATTTTTGCCTGGAGGATGAAGAAGGGCGGATGGCGGCATATGCGTTCAGTGTCTGGGTGTATATGGATATGAAAAAAGGGCGGCCGATCAAGGTGGATGAAGAAGAGGTAAGGCGGTATGGCTACGGAGACCCCCTTGTCATGGACTATGCATCACGGAAGATCGCACTCCCGAAGGAAACAAAAGCAGGCACGCCATTTCCGGTGCGCCGGTATCACATTGATACGAACGAACACGTGAATAACTGTCAGTATGTGCAGATGGCCCAGGAGATCCTGCCGGATCCGGAAGGAATCTTTAAGATGCGGGCAGAATATAAAAAATCCGCGGTTTACGGAGATATGATATATCCGGAATATGCAAAAGAAGAGGACCGGGAGGTGGCATCCCTCTGTGACGAGGCGGGAAAGCCATATGCCCTGGTGGAATTTAAGAGGAGATAAACGTATGGCATTAGCAGATGGATTAGGAAAAAAGAAACAACTGATGGCAGTCAAGAAGGTAGAGTTTGGCATGTATCTTGGAAATAAGGACGAGCGTGTCCTGCTGCCCAAAAAAGAAGTGCCGAAAGGCCTGGAGATCGGGGATCCGGTGGAGGTTTTTCTTTACAAGGATTCTGCGGACAGGCTGATCGCCACTACCAGAGAGCCGAAGATAAAGCTGGGAGAAGTAAAGACACTTACAGTGGCGGACACCGGCAGGATCGGGGCGTTCCTGGACTGGGGTCTGCCCAAGGATCTTCTTCTTCCGTTTAAGGAACAGACTGGAAAAGTAGCAAAAGGAGACCAGGTGCTGGTATCTCTCTACATTGACAAATCCGGCCGGCTTTGTGCTACGATGAAGGTCTATGAGATGCTGCGGACAGACGCCCCCTATCAGAAGGATGACCAGGTGGAAGGGATCGTCTATGAGACCAGTGAACGGTTTGGCGTATTTGTGGCCGTGGATGACTGCTACAGCGCGCTGATCCCCCGGAGAGAAGCCTTTGGCGATCTGAAGGTGGGAACCCGCATCAAGGGCAGAGTGCTCCGGGTCAGGGAGGACGGCAAGCTGGACTTGAGCGTGCGGGAAAAGGCTTATCTTCAGATGGACGAGGATGCGAAGCAGATTTATGAAAGGATGCTGGAATATGGCGGAAGCCTGCCGTTTACGGACAAGGCGGATCCGGAGCTGATTAAAAAGGAGTTTGGCCTGAGCAAAAACGCATTTAAGCGGGCAGTGGGCCGTCTTCTGAAGGCCGGGAAGATACAAATTATGGAAAAAAGCATTGAAATCCTGGATAAATAGGATATAATGAAAAGCGTAAGGAAAGTATTGGAAAGGAGACCAATTCAGATGAAAGTGCAGAATATTACAGACATTGATAAGTTTTTTGAAGTAGTAGATTCCTGTAAAGGAAAGGTTGAGTTAGTAACAGGCGAAGGAGACAGACTGAACCTGAAGTCCAAGCTGTCCCAGTATGTATCTATGGCGAATATCTTCTCCGGCGGAGAGATCCCGGAGCTGGAGGTTGTAGCTTATGAGCCGGAGGATATTGATAAACTGGTAAAATATATGATGAACTGCTAGAGCCTGGACGCAAAAAGAATAAATGACTGCAATAAAAGATCTGCCGGAGAGAAGGAAGTTTTTCTTTTCCGGAGATCTTTTTTTTGATATAGTGAAAGAAGAATACGCAAAATAAAGAAAGCGGGCGGGAAATATGAGTTTTGTACATCTCCACGTCCATACGGAGTACAGCCTCCTGGACGGTTCCAATAAAATCAAAGAGTGTATTACAAGAGTAAAGGAACTTGGCATGGACAGCGTGGCCATCACGGATCACGGTGTCATGTACGGTGTCATTGACTTTTACCGGGCGGCGAAGGCGGCGGGGATCAAGCCGGTCCTGGGCTGCGAGGTCTATGTGGCGCCGGACAGCCGGTTTGAAAAAGAAGCCGGCGGCAGCAGTGATGACCGGTATTATCATCTGGTCCTGCTGGCGGAAAACGATCAGGGCTATCACAATCTGATGAAGATCGTCTCCCGCGGATTTACGGAAGGCTATTATTATAAACCCAGGGTAGACCTGGAGCTTTTAAAAGAATACCATGAGGGGCTCATCGCCTTAAGTGCATGCCTTGCGGGCGAGGTACAGAAAAATATCCTGCGGGGTATGTATGAAGAAGGAAAGGAAGCGGCCCTTCGGTATCAGGAGATCTTCGGGGAGGGAAATTTCTTTCTGGAGCTGCAGGATCACGGCATGAGTGAGCAGCGGCTGGTCAATCAGGCGCTCCTCAGGATGAGCCAGGAGACAGGCATCGAGCTGGTGGCTACCAACGATGTGCATTATACCTATGCAGAGGATGAGAAGCCTCATGATATCCTTTTGTGTCTTCAGACGGGAAAAAAGCTGCAGGATGAAGACAGGATGCGCTATGAGGGAGGCCAGTACTACATTAAGTCCGAGGCTGAAATGCGCGAGCTGTTTCCCTATGCCCTGCAGGCCCTTGAAAATACCCAGAGGATCGCAGACCGGTGTCAGGTAGAGATTGAGTTCGGGGTGACCAAGCTCCCGAAATATGACGTGCCGGAAGGATATACCTCTTGGGAATATCTGAATAAGCTTTGCTTTGAAGGTCTGGAAAAACGTTATCCGGATGGGGATGATTCCCTGAAGGAACGGTTAGAATATGAGTTATCCACCATTCGCTCCATGGGATATGTGGACTATTTCCTGATCGTATGGGACTTTATCAATTATGCCCGTACACAGGGAATCATGGTGGGGCCGGGACGGGGGTCGGCAGCGGGAAGCATCGTATCCTACTGCCTTGGCATCACCAGCATCGATCCGATCAAGTATCAGCTGCTGTTTGAGCGGTTCCTGAATCCGGAGCGTGTATCCATGCCCGATATCGACGTGGACTTCTGTTTCGAACGGCGCCAGGAGGTCATCGACTATGTGGTGAGAAAATACGGCGCGGACAGGGTGGTCCAGATTGTTACCTTTGGTACACTGGCGGCAAAAGGTGTGATCCGGGATGTGGGAAGAGTCATGGATCTGCCATATGGTTACGTGGACAGTATAGCCAAGATGATACCGGGAGAACTGAACATCACGCTGGACCGGGCGCTGACCATGAATCCGGAGCTGAAGAAGCTGTACCTGGAGGATGAACAGGTGCGGGAGCTGATCGACATGTCCAAGCGCCTGGAAGGGCTGCCAAGACATACATCCATGCATGCGGCGGGCGTGGTCATTGGCCAGAAGGCTATTGATGAGTTTGTTCCGCTGTCCCTTGGGTCTGACGGATCGGTGACTACCCAGTTTACCATGACCACGCTGGAAGAGCTGGGGCTTCTGAAGATGGATTTCCTGGGGCTTAGGACTCTGACGGTGATCCAGGATGCCGAGAAGCTGGCGAGCAAAAGTGCTGGGAAAGAAATAGATGTAGAGAAGATTGATTATGATGATAAAGAGGTGCTGGCATCTATCGGAACAGGAAAGACAGACGGCGTGTTCCAGCTGGAAAGTTCCGGAATGAAAAGCTTTATGAAGGAGCTTAAGCCTCAGAGCCTGGAGGATATTATCGCCGGGATTTCTCTGTACCGGCCGGGCCCGATGGATTTTATCCCTAAATACATCAAGGGGAAGAATCATCCGGAGCTGATCACCTATGACTGCCCTCAGCTGGAGCATATCCTGGCGCCTACTTACGGCTGTATCGTCTACCAGGAGCAGGTTATGCAGATCGTGCGTGATCTGGCCGGATACACGCTGGGGCGAAGCGATCTTTTGAGGCGTGCCATGTCCAAAAAGAAGGGCGATGTAATGCAGAAAGAGCGGCACAACTTCGTCTATGGAAATCCGGAGGAGAACGTGCCCGGCTGTATCGCAAACGGCATTGATGAGAAGACGGCCAACCAGATTTATGATGAGATGATTGATTTTGCAAAATATGCGTTTAATAAATCTCACGCCGCGGCCTATGCGGTGGTGGCCTATCAGACTGCATGGCTGAAATATTATTATCCGGTGGAGTTTATGGCGGCTTTGATGACGTCTGTTATCGATAACTCAGGAAAGGTGTCAGAATATATTTATACCTGCCGCCAGATGGGAATCGAGATCCTGCCCCCGGACATCAATAAGGGTGTGGGAAACTTCTCTGTAGACGGAGGAAAGATCCGCTATGGCCTGGCGGCGATCAAGAGTATCGGGCGCCCGGTGATCCAGTCCATTATTGAGGAGAGGGAAAGAGGCGGAGAATTTAAGAACCTGAAGGATTTTATCGAGCGGCTTTCCGGAAAAGAGGTCAACAAGCGGACCATAGAAAGCTTTATCAAGTCCGGGGCCTTTGACAGTCTGGGAGGGACCAGAAAGCAGTTTATGGTCATCTATCTGCAGGTGCTGGATCAGGTCAGCCAGGAAAAGAAATATTCCATGACAGGGCAGATGTCTCTGTTTGATATTGTATCCGACGACCAGAAGGCAGAGTTTGATATTCAGCTTCCTAACGTGGGAGAATATGAGAAGGAGACGAAATTTGCCTTCGAAAAGGAGGTGCTGGGGGTCTATCTAAGCGGCCATCCTCTGGAGGAGTATGAGGAAAAGTGGAAGAAAAACATTTCCAGGACTACCCTGGACTTCCAGCTGGATGAAGAGACGGGAAGGACAAAGGTCCATGACGGAGCCAGAGAAACGGTGGGGGGCATGATCACTGCCAGGACCATTAAGTATACGAAGAATAATAAGGTAATGGCCTTCCTCACCCTGGAGGATCTGGCGGGAAGTGTGGAGGTCATCGTATTCCCCAGAGATTATGAAAAGAACCAGCAGTATCTGAACGAGGAGAGCAAGGTATTTATCCGGGGCCGGGTATCTGAAGAGGATGACGCGGCCAGCAAGCTGATCTGTGAGACGGTGATTCCTTTTGAACAGACACGCAAAGAACTGTGGCTCCAGTATCCGGACAAGGAGACGTATCTTGGCCAGGAGCAGAAGCTTTTTGAGATGCTGGCGGACTCGGACGGCGAGGATACGGTAGTCATTTACTGTAAAAAGGAGAAGGCAGTCAAGAAGCTTCCAAGGGGCAGAAGCGTGGCTGCGGACAAAGTCCTATTGAGCAGGTTGACGAATTATCTGGGAGAAACTTGTGTAAAACTGATAGAAAAACCCATTGAAAACACCCCTTAATTACGGTAAAATGGTGCTCGGAAGAGGTAGTAATTATTAGAATGAATACAATGGAGGAATTATCATGGCAGACAAAATAATTCGAACAATAGGTGTTCTGACTAGCGGAGGAGACGCTCCCGGAATGAATGCTGCAATCCGTGCAGTTGTCAGAACCGGTTTAGGAAAAGGATTAAAAGTAAGAGGTATTCGGAAAGGCTACCAGGGACTGTTGAATGAAGAAATCATTGACCTTTCTGCAAGAGATGTGTCCGATACGATCCAGCGCGGAGGAACCATCCTTCAGACAGCGCGCTGCGAGGAGATGCGTACAGAAGAAGGACAGCAGAAGGCTGCAGCGATTTGTAAGAAATATGGAATTGACGGGCTTGTTGTTATCGGCGGAGACGGATCTTTTGCCGGAGCACAAAAGCTGGCAAACCTGGGTGTAAATACAGTAGGTATTCCGGGAACCATCGATCTGGATATTGCCTGTACAGAATATACGATTGGATTTGACACCGCGGTAAATACGGCGATGGAAGCTATTGACAAGGTGCGTGATACTTCTACGTCTCATGAGAGATGTTCTATCATCGAGGTTATGGGAAGAGATGCCGGATATCTGGCATTGTGGTGCGGAATTGCCAACGGAGCAGAGCGTATCCTGATGCCTGAGGAGCACGACTATGACGAGGCGGCTATTGTTGCCGATATTCAGGAATGCAGAAAGCGCGGAAAGAAGAACTATATCATTATTAATGCAGAGGGAATCGGAGATTCCATTAATATGGCAAAACGTATTGAGGAAGCTACCGGTATGGAGACCCGTGCTACTATTATCGGACACATGCAGCGTGGAGGAAGCCCGACCTGTAAGGACCGTGTTTACGCATCCATTATGGGAGCAATGGCGGTAGATCTTCTGGTAGCAGGAAAGAGCAACCGTGTAGTTGGCTACAGACATGGACAGTATGTGGACTTTGACATCGACGAGGCGCTGGGTATGAAGAAGGGAATTCCGCAGTACCAGTACGATGTGGCAAAGGCTCTGGCACTTTAGGATAGTGCGCGCTTAGATTCGAAAAGGCAGAAGGCAGATTTTAAGTTTTGGGCTTAAGATCTGATCTGCCTTTTTTGGTGTACCCGGATTAATGGGAATTTGACTTGAATTTCCGCCATGCAGCGTTTACAATGTTGTAATACGAAGACAAAGATAAAGGAGACGAAAGTGATCGTGGGAATGGAAGAAAAAAAGCACGCGCCGGTGGGGGTCTTTGACTCGGGAGTCGGAGGACTTACAGTGGCAAGGGAAATTATGCGCCAGCTGCCCGGCGAGAATGTGGTATATTTCGGAGACACGGCGAGAGTGCCCTACGGGAGCAAGTCAAAAAATAATATCATCAGATATTCAAGACAGATTATCCGTTTTTTGCGTACAAAGGATGTAAAAGCTATTGTGATCGCCTGTAATACGGCTAGTGCCCTGGCGCTGGAGACTGTGCAGCAGGAAACGGATATTCCGGTTATTGGTGTGATCGAGCCGGGAGCAAGGGCTGCTGTCAGGGAGACCAGGAATGGATGCATCGGAGTGGCAGGGACGGAGGCCACCATCCGGAGCGAGACCTATACCAAGGTGATAAAGCGGCTCCGTCCGGATGCGCAGGTGATCGGGAAAGCATGTCCGCTGTTTGTGCCGTTGGTGGAGGAAGGCTTCGCCAAACATCATATCACGGAGGAGGTCATCGACATCTATCTCTCCCAGATGAAAGAGACGGACATTGATACCATGATCCTTGGCTGTACCCATTATCCGCTTTTGCGTTCCCGGATCATCCGGTACTTTGGGGAAAAGGTCCACATCGTGAATCCTGCTTACGAGACTGCAATGGATTTAAAAGCAGTCCTGGAAGAAAAGGGGCTCCTTAATGATTCTGAAAAGACAGGGGAATACAGTTTTTATGTCAGTGACGCGGCGGAAAAGTTTACAGAGTTTGCGGGATCGATCCTGCCTTATGATGTGGCCGCCACCAGACAGATCAATATAGAGGAATATTAGGTGAAGTTATGACGAAAGATATATTGCTGAGTATATCCGGGCTGCACTATGACATGACCGGAATCCCGGACGAGCCCGGAGCGGAAGAGGAAAACGGTCCGATTGAGGTGATCACTCCGGCGTCATATTATTATAAGAATGGAAAGCATTACATTGTCTACGATGAGGTGCTGGAAGGGATGCCGGGAACCATCAAGACGAAGATCCGCATTACAGACAGCCAGATGGTAGAGATCATGAAATCCGGGCTGGCCAATACCCATATGACATTTGAGAAGGATAAGATCCACATGACACAGTATGAGACCCCTTACGGGGAGCTGCTGGTAGGGATTCACACCAGGAGTCTCAGGCTGGAGGAATCCGAAGACAGGATTGATGTGAATATTATCTATGAACTGGATGTCAATGGTGAAAAAGTGGCGGACTGCAATATAGCTATGCAGGTGAAAAGCCACGGGAAGACGGAATAAGAGATAAAATAGAAAAACACGACAGGACTTCCATCTGTTCCTGCCGTGTTTTTTTAAGCGTCAAACATGGGCCATTCTGTCATGGTAAAGCGTTTGCGGTACTCTTTAGGTGTCATTCCATAGGTGGTTTTGAAGAGCCGGTGGAAATGGCTGGAGTTTTCATATCCGATGTCCAGGATGATGGATTCAATGGGATCCTTTGTTTCGGTCAACAGATAGGCAGCCTGCAGGAGACGACGTTTCTGCAGATACTGGGTAAATGTATAAGGAAAGTATCGTTTCATGAGACGGCTGATATAATAATCAGGTTTGCCCTGCCGTTCACAGAAATCCGCAAGACTGGCAGTCTGGTACTCTGTTTCGATATACCGAAGCGCATCCAGTACGATTTTCTCTTCATAAGAAGAGGGGGATCCTACCGTGATCTTGTAGGTCCGGCCTGACAGGTCCAGAAGCAGCACCCCCATAGTGGCCTGCAGGATCTGCCGGCTGTTTCTGCGCCTTTTCAGCAGGATTCTGGTCATATTTTCCAGGAGGTTTTTTGCTTCGGGCATATCCTGCAGATGAAAATGCAAAAATTCACATTCTGTTTTGTCGTTCTCGGAGACCTGTAGGATAAATCGGCGAAGAAGTGTGTCTTCCCGGAGCATACTCAGAGGATACTGCAGGAAAGCGGGGAGAATGGCAAAGCTGACGGAGATATCATGATATCCGGCCGCACTGACGGAATGAGAAGTTCCCTGTGGAAGAAAGAGGAGCTCGTCTTCTTTGAGGGTCAGCTCAGAGCGGGTATTGATAATATGAGTAGTGGAGCCGCTGCACATATAGATCAGCTCCAGATAATTGTGGCTGTGATCCGGCAGGGGAACAAATCTTGGCTGCTTTAAGATGTCGATCATAGTCATGGGGGCCATGACAGTGCCGGAGTCGAAGACGGTACTGTTTTCTCCCTTTACAAAATAAGAAAGCACAGGTTTCTCGTGTCTGAGAATCTGTTCTTCCTGTGCATTTACTTTTTCAAGATATTCTAATAGATCTTTATTCAAATGTCTCACATCCCTTTTTCTGTTAGGCGACGGGTTCTGATTCCACTATAACACATTTTTTCAGATTTTGTTCTGTTTTTCGACAAAAAAGACAGAATTTTTTGAGGGCGAGGACTGATGGCAAAAAAAGACGGGTTTTCTGCAATCATCGGTCTAACCTTTTAGAAGGGATGTTTGTATAATAATGGTAGAAAGGAGAGAAAACCGATGATCAAAGTTCCTGTAAATTTTCAGCGTACAGAAGATGCCGTTGAATTTGTAAAAATCGTGAATCAGTATCCGTTTCAGATGGATCTGATCAGCGGCAATCACATCGTGGATGCAAAATCGTTACTTGGCACCATTGAAATCAGTAAAGCAGACAGATTATCCCTCCGGATTTATTCGACGCCTTCTCCGTCAACAGAACAGCTGCTGGCGGAGGTACAGGATTATCTGTAACCCCTTTTCTTTATATAAAACCTGGCAGCGGCCGTCAGCGGAGTCCTTTTGGACTTTGCGGCGGCCGCTGCTCATGCGGGCAGGAGAAGGAAGAAAACGGAAAGGTATTATGCATGAGGCACAAATATGATACAATAGAATCGTTGTGGGTGCGGAGAACAAAAAAACTGCAGCCGCAGAACAAAGAATAGTTCAGGGAAGAAGGGAATAGATTGACAACAGGGAAGACATCTGAAGGAAGAAAGCAGCTGGGATTCCGGATATTTTTTTATGTGGCCGGTCTTCTGATCCTGGCACTGGGGCTTACGTTGAATACGAAAGCGGGCCTGGGGGTTTCGGCGATCATATCGGTTTCATACAGCCTGTCGGTGGTCATGGGGAAGAATTTCGGAGATATGACGTTTGTGATTTACGGGGTTTTTGTGCTAATAGAGATCATACTCCATATGGTCAGGATCAGCAGATATGAAAGCATGGAGGGGCAGGCACTGAAAAATGCAGGGCGGACAGACCGGCGCCTGGTTCTTTTGATGGATGTCATGCAGCTCCCGCTGAGTCTTGTTTTCACAAGGTTCCTGAATGTATTTTCGGACTATATTCCACAGTTTGGAGAAGGGGAGAATACGCCGGGGAGCTATGTCCTGCGGCTCCTTGTGCTGATCGTTGCAATTATTCTGACGGGGATCGGGGCAGCCATGTCCTTGAATATGCGTATCATCCCAAATCCGGGAGATGGGATTGTACAGGCGATTGCAGATTGTGCACACAAAAGTGTGGGATTTACCAAGAATTGTTTTGACCTTTTGAATATTACCATCAGTACGCTGGTAGGGCTTTTGCTGGCCGGAGGACTGGTTGGCGTCGGCATTGGGACGGTGCTGGCGGTGATTGGCGTCGGACGGTCCATTGCAGTTTTTAATCATTTTACTTATGAGAAGATGGCGGAGCTTTCCGGGGTACAGGAGGCATAGGGACAGGGATAAGGAAGTGGTTACGTGAGAAGGAAAGCATCTGAAATACCGTCCAGAGAGCTGAACATAGGAGGAATTTCTGTAACTCTGGAGTATAGGAAGGTAAAAAATATCAATCTTTATATCAAGCCGCCCGATGGAAGAGTGTTGGTGACGGCGCCTCCGCTGGCAGATGTTTCCAGCATCCGGAAATTTCTGGAAAGCAAGGAAGCGTGGATCCGGAAAAATCAGGAGAAAGTACGCAAGGCTTTTTCGGATGTCAGCAGAGGACAAGATGCGGGGAAGGGAAAGGGAGCCGGACGGAGGATATCCCCGGAAGAGCAGGAAATATTGCTTGCAAGAGTTCTTTTCTATGCGCGCCGGTGGGAACCGGTACTGAAGGTTCACGCAAAGAAATGGATCCTGCGGGAGATGAAAACCCGGTGGGGAAGCTGTACGGTAGATACCGGAAGGATCCGGATCAATACAAGGCTTGCCCTGTATCCGGAGGAATGTCTGGAGTATGTAGTAGTTCATGAACTGTGTCATCTGCTGGAGCCTGGACATGGTCCCGGGTTCTGGGCGTATGTAGAAACGTGCCTGCCGGACTGGAGGGAGAGAAGGCGCATCCTCAGAGAAGAGGGTGGAAAGTGATTCTGGGATGGGAGCAGAATACCAGAATATTGAGGATACGAAAATGCGGCGTGTGTTTACACGCCGCATTTTTTTATTCTAGAGATTGTGATGGAAATACAAAGATTCGGGGTACAAATACTTGTTTTGTATTTCGATTACAATATATCACAGAGAATAACCTTTGGAAATATTTTTTTGGTACAGAGATTTGCAAAATAATTGTGCTTCGAGCACAAAAATGGTATTCTAAATAGAAAGGAGGACGGAAAATGGCAGTAGAATTACAGTATTTGTATCATGAAATCCGGCCAGAGTACGAGGTGAAGCTTCATACAAAGTCCTGTTTTGACCGGAAGATCAGTTGGGTTCATATGGTGGAAGGAAGCGAACATGCAAAATTTTTGTACGGGGATGAACTGGTATTTAATTCGGGACTGAATTACAACTCCGAGGAATGGCTGGAGGAATTTCTGAGGGCTATGGACCGGGCGGGAGCTGGCGGTGTGATCCTGGCACTGGAGGAGGGGAAGGTATTTCCGCAGAAGGTGATCGACTGGTGTAATGAGCGAAGATTCCCGCTGTTTTCCGCATCAGGAAATACGCCGTATATTGATATTATGCGCAAATTTTCAGAGATCCTGCTGAAAAATGAACAGAGGGAGACAAACCTGATCGCGGCGCTGAAGAATGCCATATTTTATCCGGATAATGAAGAGCTTTATCTGAACCATTTGGAGCGGAACGGGTTTTCCAGGGACAGTTCCTATACGGTGATCATCATAAGCTGCCACACTTACGATACGGAAAAAGGGAACGAGCTTCTGGAAGCGATTCAGAGAACCCTGCATTTCCGTCTGAAGAGAACCATCGTGTACGAAGAGGAGGGAAGACTGATCGTTCTGGCGGCCGGTTACCGGGGAGAATGGCTGCAGAAGGAATTTTATGAGCTGTGCCGGGAGGATCCGAATCTTTATATTGGTGCGGGAACCACGGTAAATCGTCTGAAAGATATTCACCGCTCCTATGAAAATGCGTATACAGCCTATCAGCTTACAAAGACCACCATCCCCAAAAATTTTCTGGTGTACGATGAACTGGGGATTTATAAGATTCTTACTGACATTAAGGATCCGGGGATTTACCCGGATTTTGTCGAGGAGGTACTGGGGAAGCTGGTTGCATATGACAAAGAGCAGGGAACAGACTACATGAAAATTCTAAGAGCCTATTTTGAGAATGACTGCAGCACGATCTGTACCGCAAAGGCACTGTACTGTCATAAAAACACATTGACATATAAACTGAACACCATCAAGGAAGTATTGGGGTACGATATTTTGAATAATGAAAACCGGGTACGGATTATGGTGGCGTTTTATATCCTTCAATTGGGGACGGGGGATTTTTAAAAATCCCCCGTCCCCAATTGAAGTTTTCCACGATTTTTGGGGAAGTGTGTGGATAACTATGGGGATAATTGTGATATAATGGTTGCATAAATGCAGAGATTCAATAGGTGATAACCTGTTTGGGAAAAGGAGGACAGACATATGAATGAAAATCGGGTAAAGAGGAACCGGCTGCTGGGAGATCGGGTGATCAGAGGACTGGAATCCCGGAATATGGAAGGGTATTATGCAGAGACAAAGGAGGAGGCGCTGAAGAAGGCGCTGGAATTAATTCCGGAGGGCAGCAGTCTTTCCTGGGGAGGATCGATGACGATAGCGGAAATCGGTCTGAAGGAGGCGGTATGTTCGGGAAATTACAAAGTTTATAACCGGGATGCGGCGAAAAATCCGGAGGAAAAAAGAGCGGCAGAGCTTGCGGCCTATGACTGTGACTTTTTCCTGACCAGCGCCAATGCGGTTACAGAAGACGGAGAGATGATCAATGTGGATGGCTTTGCAAACCGGGTGTCTGCAATTGCGGCGGGGCCCAGGACGGTATTGGTAATCGCAGGGATGAATAAGGTGGTCAAAAGCCTGGAAGATGCGTATTCCAGAGCAAGAAATGAGGCGGCTCCCATCAACACGCAAAGATTTGGCCTGGATACGCCCTGCTCAAAAAATGGAATGTGTTACGACTGCAAATCGCCGGACACTATCTGCTGCCAGATCCTGATCACGAGATTTTCAAAGATCAAGGGCAGGATCAAGGTTATCCTGGTAGATGAGGCGCTGGGGTTCTGATGATGAGCGGTTTTGTAAGAACGGAAATCAAACAATTTATGGACTGCTTTCTCCCTGTGCCTGTGACCGGGCAGCTGACCGGGGACTGCTGGGGTGCGGAACATGTCCTTCCAAGAGACCAGGATAACGGGCTGGAAGATAAAGTGCTGGAGGATCCTGCCATAACCGGAAAGGTGAATTATACATATTGGGACGGCACTATCCTGTATGATAAGGACGGCTGTGGCAAATATCATATGTTCGCCAGCCGCTGGGATGAGGCGGACGGTTTTGAAAAGGTCAATGGAACAGGAGGGTGGAGCGGCTCCCTGGCGGTCGAGGCGGTAAGTGATCACCTGTATGGGCCGTATGATCAGAAAGATCTGTATCATCCTAAGACCGGACGGTGTTTATGAGCTGCTGAACAGAGACGGTCTCATCGCCCTGTGCGAGGGGAGTATTCTGGATACATTTCACCTGAGACATGAAAATATCTGGCCGGAAATAAAAGGTCTGCCAACGGAGAACATGGAGGATCCGGTACTTTGGTACAGCGGCGGGCTGTACCACTGCGTGGTGAACCAGTGGAGCGCCAGAACCGCCTTTTATATCATTTCGGAAAATGGAGTGGACGGCTGGAAACTGGCGGATGGCATCGCCTACAGCCCTCTCCGTGATTTTATCAGATACGAAGATTCAGATGTGGTCAATAGATGGAATAAAATAGAGCGTCCCGGGGTATATTTAGAAGAGGGGGTTGTGAAGGCTATGACCTTTTCGGTACTGGATCTTCCCAAGGAGGAAGATAAAGGAAATGACGGCCATGCCAGTAAAGTGATCGTTGTTCCTTTCGACGGGGAAGCCCTGAACAGGTTCGCCAGAGAACAGTATTACGGAAAACAGAATCAAAAAGTATAAGAATCTTTTCATTGACGAAAGAGATGGAGTTTGCTATAATATGAGTGTTCCGCAGGAAGCGGAACACTGCGGCGCAGTAGCCAAGTGGTAAGGCATGGGTCTGCAACACCCTGATTCACCGGTTCAAATCCGGTCTGCGCCTTTTAAATAAGTACATTTTATAGAAGCTGAAGGAAATATTCCCTTCAGCTTTTTTTAGAACTTGTTTAGGAATCATTAAGCGGAAACTGAGAAAATTTAGGAGAAAACAAAACGCCGGGCGGATGCACCGGCAGAAAGATTGGGGAAAACTATGAAAGAGAGACAAAAGCTGACAAATATTTTGATTATTGAAGATGACGAGGATATCCGCGAGGGAGTGCGGATCCTGCTGGAGGGAGAGCAATACCAGGTACAGGAGGCGGAAAACGGGAGGAAGGGTCTGCAGCTGCTTACAAAAGATACAGATCTTGTAATTCTCGACATTATGATGCCGGGCATGTCAGGATTTAAAACCTGCGAGGAAATCCGGAAGATATCCTATGTACCGGTTCTGTTCCTGACAGCCAAATCTCAGGAGTCCGACAAGCTTCTGGGGCTGATGGCCGGGGGAGACGATTATCTGGCAAAACCCTTTTCTTATGCAGAGCTGCTGGGGAGAGTCAAAGCTCTTCTCAGGCGTTACCAGTTTTATAAAGGCAAGGAAGAGCCTAAAAAGATGGAGCAGGATTCCTTTATAGACCTGGCGGGCATCCGGATCAACGAATCTTTTAATGAGGTGTATGTAAGAGGCGAGGCGGTTGAACTGTCAGAGCTGGAGTATCAGATCCTGCTGCTCTTGATGCGTCATCCGCGGAAAATATTTTCAGCGCAGAATCTTTATGAAAGCGTGTGGAATGAGCCCTATTTTTATAACTGCAGCAGTACGGTCATGGTACATATCCGGAGACTGCGGGTAAAGATCGAGGAGGATGCGCAGAATCCCAGACATATTGTGACAGTATGGGGGAAAGGATATCGGTTTGGAACATATGAGGAATAAACAGACATCGATCTATATGAGGCTGACCAGGCTGCTCTTGATGGCGGCATGCATTTCCGCTGTCTTTTTTGCCCTGCTTGATCTGGTGGAAGGACATGTGATCAGCCTTTATCTCAGGAATTCGGACTATATCGGACAAAAGAGACAGGAGCAGCTGGAAAGCCTTCAGGATTATATCACAGACCATAAGCTTTACAGTGAAAACATATATGAACTCCGGGGCTGGCTGAAAACCCAGCCGGCGGTAGCGCTGCAGATTTTTATGGATGGAGAGCTGATCTATGATTCCTATTTCCAGGAGGCGGACGGCAGCTGGGAAGTGGGCAGTGATGAGAATTCCCGGTCGGAGCATCTTAGCACGGTGGAGCTGGGAGATGGTGAAGCGGCAGTATTCTTAAGGGGCTTTTATGTCTATCATTTTTATACCTATGCCTTTATCGTAGAAATTATCCTGTCATCTGGCGTGTTCGTGCTGATCGTGCTTGCGGGGATCCAGAAGACGATCCGTTATATCCGCAGGCTGCAGTCAGAGATTGAGATCCTGGAAGGCGGAGACCTGGACTATTCTATTACCGTCAGCGGAAGAGACGAGCTGGCCTCGCTGGCGGCAGGACTGGATGCCATGAGAGTTTCCCTGAAAGAACAGATGGAGGAAGATGCAAAGCTGACGGCGGCATACCGAAAACTGGTAACAGAAGTTTCTCATGATCTGAGGACACCGCTGACCTCGCTGATGATCTATACAGAAATCCTGCGGCAGGGAGATATGGAAGACAAAGAGCAGCTGGAAAATTATATTGACAAGATCCACAGAAAAGCGCATCAGATCAAAATACTTTCGGATCATATTTTTGAATATTCTCTGGTCAGCGGTCGGGAAGAGGTTGAGCTGGAGGAGGCGGAGGATATGGGGCTGATCTTTTACGACAGCCTGTCTGAGATGGCGGCCTACTTAGAGCAACAGGGATATGGTGTGACCCGCAGGCTTCAGTGGAATGGCTGCAGGATACGGATCAACCAGGAATATATCAGCAGGATCCTGGACAATATTACATCAAACATTCTTAAATATGCAAGACAGGACGCCCCGGTCCAGATTGGAACAGTAAAGGCCGAGGAGGAAGAAGCTGCCGGAATCTATTTTGAGAACCGGATTGAAAAGGATGTGGATGACAGAGAAAGCACAAAGATCGGGATCCAGAGCGTGGAGAAGATGATGCAGAAGATGGGCGGCTACTGCCAGGTGGAAAAAGAAGAGGAGCTGTTTAAGATCACGCTGTGGTTTCCGGCGGTCAGGGAAGAGTAGGGAGGCTTGAAATCTTCCTGTCTGAAAATAAAAGGGAAAGGAACAAAAGCGTCCTTTCCCTGAATGTCTGTGTTTTATATGTATTATCTTCCGCGCAGTCTGGCGAAAAAGCCCTTCTTCTTCTGAGGGGTATCCAATGGACCGCGGATACCTTTGACTGCGGTGATATAGATGCCGCTGACGGTTGCCTTGACTTCCTTTTTCACTGGAATCAGTGGGAAGACCTCTGCATCACACATCAGAGTCATGATCTTCGGGCCTACCTTAGCCTTCACTACCGGCACCTTGGAGCGGCGCAGGTATTTTGGAGTGCTTTCCAGTACAATGGGAGGGAAATCGGCGTCTTTCAGACGCATCTTGCCCTTGTCGATGATCAGCATGGACATGGTCTGGGCCATGGCATCGATCTGCTCCTGCTGTTCTGCCTGCTTCTTTTCAGCTCTTTTACCCAAGAAATATAAAACGATACATGCAACGATTAATATTACCAATATCACAAGTAATACGATGGTTAACGTACTCACGACAGACCTCCTGTTCATTCAAAATTTCACGCCATTTATTGTATCATTGTTTCCGGACAAGTGCAAGAGATTTGCGATTATAGGGTTACTTTTCTTAAAAGTACAGCTATAATATATAAGGTAATCATTAAATAAAATTTAGCTGGGAGAGCAGAATGTCAGATAATATTTTAGAAATTTTTGCAACTTCATATATGTGGCTGCTGGAGCACATGTTTCTGATCAATGTTGTGTTCTCTTTCCTGATTATATTTTTTCAGAGGAAAAATCCAACCACAGTCTGGGCGTGGCTGCTGCTTTTGTATTTCATTCCGATTCTGGGGTTTCTCCTGTACATGATCCTGGGACAGAATTTCAGGAAGGAACGCATGTTCAAAATGAAAGAGATTGAAGGAGAGATCAAATATGCGGTCCGGCGGCAGGAGGAATCGATCTACCGAAAAAAACTAAGGCTTAGGGATCCGGAACTGGAACGGTTTAAGAGCCTGATCCTTTATAACCTGAATGAGGGAGAGGCCGTGCTGACGGATAATAACGATATCCGTATCTACACGGACGGAAGGGAAAAATTTAATGCGCTTCTAAATGAAATGGATCATGCAAGAAATTATATCCATATCCAGTATTATATTATCCGGAGCGATGAACTCTGGAAGGAGATTGAAGAGGTTCTCCTTAGAAAAGCAAGACAGGGCGTGGAGATCAGGATTCTGTTTGACAGCATGGGCTGCCGCGGACGCAAAGGAATGCACAAGGCAGACTGGGACAGACTCCGGAAAGCAGGAATCCAGGTGGCGGAATTTTTCCCGGCGGTGCTTGGCAAGCTGCAGCTTAGAGTGAACTACCGGAATCACCGGAAGATTGCGGTGATCGACGGACGGATCGGATTTGTAGGAGGTTTTAATGTAGGAAGGGAATATCTGGGAAAGGACCGGAAGTTTGGCTACTGGAGAGACACGCATATCTGCATCGAAGGTTCGGCGGTCACGTCCCTGGCGGTGCGTTTTGTGCTGGACTGGAACTATGCGGCCAGAGAAAATATTTTTCTGGAGGACCGGCTGTTTGAGATACCAACCTACGTAAGGAACGGGAGAGACCCGGTGCAGATCATCTCCAGCGGCCCGGACTCAAAAAGCCAGACCATCCGTAATAACTATCTGCGGCTGATCCACATGGCAAGAAAGAGTATTTATATCCAGACGCCTTATTTCATCCCGGACGATGATATAAAAAATGCATTGATCATAGCGGTAAAATCCGGGATCGACGTGCGGATCATGGTGCCCTGTAAGCCGGATCACCCGTTTGTGTACTGGGCGACCTATTCATATCTGGGAGAGATGATCGAGGCGGGAGCCAGATGCTATACCTACGACAATGGATTTCTCCATACAAAATGCCTGTGTGTAGACGGGCTGGTCAGCTGTATCGGCACGGCCAATATGGATATCCGGAGTTTTGCGCTGAACTTTGAGGTCAATGCGGTAATTTACAGCGCCAGGACAACGGAGCGGCTGATGGAGGCCTTTGAAAACGATATTCCCAAGAGCACATTGGTAACACGCAAAAAGTATAAGCAGAGAAGCCTTATGATCCGGACCAAGGAGCAGTTCTGCCGGCTGCTTTCGCCGGTGCTTTAACGGCTGCTGGCGGGATTCTTTTATGAAATATCTCTAAAAATACTAGGAAACCGGGACAAGATGTGCTATAACATAAGAGTGTATTTTTGATGATTTACGAGGTGTAAGATGAAAAAGAAATTAGTAATCATGTTGACAGGAGTTTTTGCGGCGTCTATGCTGCTGGCGGGATGCGAGGCAAGCAAGGGGCTGGAGACGGATGACCTGAAGATCACCCAGTATAAAGGCGTGGAAGTGGATGAAGTGGAGAAGCCGGATGAAGTTACGGATGAAGACGTGGATGCATCGATCCAGGCTACCCTGCAGACAAATGCGACGACTACTGAGGTGACCGACCGTCCGGTTCAGGAGGGCGATACGGCGACAATTGATTTTACCGGAAAGATTGACGGTGCAGAATTTGAAGGCGGTTCCAGCACGGATTATCCGCTGGTGATCGGTTCAGGATCTTTTATTGAAGGGTTTGAAGACAGCATTGTCGGTCACAATATCGGGGATACCTTTGACTGGAATGGAAAATTTCCGGATGACTACAGTAATGCGGACTATGCAGGAAAAGATGTGACCTTTACGATTACCGTGAAGGGAATCGGAGTAGAGGAAGTGCCGGAGCTGACAGATGATTTTGTACAGACCGTTTCTGAAGAATCCAAGACTGTGGATGAGTATAAGGAAGAAGTAAAGAAGCAGCTGGAAGATGAAGCTGAGACTACTTATAACGATACACTTCGTCAGGAAGTATGGCAGACCGTGCTGGACAATACAGAGGTGAAAAACTATCCGGAGGATGAAGTGACAGAGATGTCGGATTCTCTGAAGTCTCAGTATGAGAGTGCGGCAGAGTATTACGGAACGCCGGTGGAGGATTTCATCGAGACACAGATGGGTATGACCATGGATGAGTTTGAGGAGCAGGTAGACACGGCTGTCCGCAGCAGTATCAAAGAGACTATGATAACGGATGCGATTGCAAAGGAAGAGAAGATCAGCCCAAGTGATGACGAGTATAACAAGCAGTTCGAAGAAATGGCTGAATCCTACGGATACGAGGATGTGGATGCGCTGAAAGAAGCGGCAGAGGAAGATGATCTGAAAGAAATCGCGCTGAACAACCTGGTAAAAGACTGGCTGGTGGAAAACTGTATCCAGGTAGCCGGAGAATAAAAAATAAAAGCAAGACGGCATGGCTGTAAAGAGCTGTGCCGTTTTTTTGGTGTGCCCGGCGGATGGCCGCTGTGTTTGCGGCGTGCATACTTGTGACCCGGCGGCGTGACTGTATATTAAAATAGAAAGAATGAAATGGAAAATAGTGCCTGGGTCTTCTCAAATCCGGTCAATGGAAGTAGAATGAAAAGGGATTTAGAGGAGGAAAACGTCATGAGACCCGTGATTGAGATTGAAAATCTAACAAAATATTATGGAAAGCACAGAGGGATCGAACACCTGAATCTGGTTGTGGATGAGGGCGAGTTCTTTGGATTTATCGGGCCGAACGGAGCGGGAAAGAGTACGACGATCCGCACGATACTGGGGCTTTTGAGACCGCAGGAAGGTAGTGTGAGGATCCTTGGCAGGGAGCTGGGAGCCGGAGGCGGCAGCAAAAGCGGAGCGGGACGCGAAAAGATCCGGAAAGGACTGTTAAGAGAGATCGGATACATGCCCTCGGAAGCTTTTTTCTACAGCTGGATGAAGGTGGAGGATGTGCTGAAGTTTTCAGCATCCTTTTATGATAGAGACTGTAGTGAAGAATGTGGACGGCTTTGCGAACGCCTGAAGCTGGATACCCGGAAGAAGGTGGATGAGCTGTCGCTGGGCAACCGGAAAAAGGTCAGTATCGTGTGCGCACTGCAGCACGGGGCGAAGCTTTATGTGCTGGATGAGCCGACCAGCGGTCTGGATCCTTTGATGCAGCGGGAATTTTTTGAGATCCTGAAGGAGAGAAACGAGTCAGGAGCATCGGTATTCCTTTCCTCTCATGTGCTCGGCGAGGTGGAACGGTACTGCCACCGGGCGGCGATCATTCGGGAGGGCTCTATTATTGCAGTGGATAGTGTAGACAAGATCCGCCGTTCCTCGGCAAGAAAGGTGACGGTCAGAGGCGTCAGTGAACTTCCAGGGATTTTCATGGAGAAGGCAGAGATTTTGGATGACGGCGTGCGCTTCTTTTACCGGGGCGAAATGGAAAAGCTGATCGGGGCGCTGCAGGGACTTCCGATCCGGGATCTGACTATTACAGAGCCGGATCTGGAGGAAGTATTTCTTCATTTTTATGAGGGGGAATCAAGATGAATATTTTAAAAAATGAGATGCGTCAGGGACTGAAAGGACTGCTTCTGTGGGGACTGATCATCGGCGGGACCATTGTGCTTTGCGTGGCGCTGTTTCCGGATCTGAAAAAAGAGTTTGGAGATATGGTGGATGCGATGGCGGACATGGGCGGATTCGGAGCGGCGTTTGGCATGAATCAGCTGAATTACGGGGAGATAACCGGATTTTATGGGATATATGCGGGAAGCATGCTGGGGATCGGCGGCATTTTCTTTGCGGCTGTCCTTGGCACGGGAATCCTGGCAAAGGAAGAAAAAGAACATACGGCAGAGTTCCTGCTGACGCATCCGGTTACCCGGACGTCGGTGTTTTTTCAAAAGCTAGCTGCTATGTTGCTGCAGATTCTGCTGATGAACGGGATCGTAATTTTGTTGTCCCTGCTTTCCTTTCGGATTATTGGGGAAACTCCGGAGTGGAAAGGTGTGTGGCTTTTTCACCTTGCACAGCTGCTGATGCAGACAGAGATTGCCTGTATCTGTATGGGTATTTCGGCGTTTCTGAGAAAGGGTAGTGTGAGTATCGGGATCGGTGTGGCGGCGCTTTTATATTTTCTGGGACTGTTTGGAAATATTACAGAAAAAGCGGAAAAGGTGAAATATATTACACCCTATGCTTATGCAGATGCGGCGGATATTCTGCCGGACGCGGCTTTGGACGGGACGCTGATCCTGCTCGGGATGGGGTATGCGTTTCTGGGGCTGGCGATCGGATATGTGAAGTACCAGAGGAAGGATATTTACTAGGGAAGGTTGTACAAGGGAATGTTAGAACGTTTAAATACTGTGATTGAAAAGCATATGGCGTTTGTGACGCCGGCCTGCCTCATCCTGGGCGTGGCTTTTCCTGAGATTGCGGGGAAAGGAGTGCCGCTGGTGCCGGTAATGTTTGCGGTTATGACATTTATCGGAGCGCTGAAATCCAGTTTTCGGGATATTGCGGAGGTGTTTCGAAGGCCCTTCCCGCTGCTTCTGTCCATGCTGATCCTTCATGTGGTTATGCCGGCACTGTCCTGCGGACTTGGGCATCTGTTGTTTGCGGACCAGGTGGATCTGATCACAGGCATGGTGCTGGAGTTTGCCGTGCCGACGGCTGTGGTGGGGGTGATGTGGGTTTCAATATACAAAGGAAATCAGCCGATGATTCTCTCACTGGTGGTCATTGATACGGTGCTGGCGCCTTTTGTGATCCCGCTTACACTCCATGTCCTGATCGGGGCCAGAGTGAAAATGAATACAATGGAAATGATGCAGGAGCTTGTCTTTATGATTGCGCTTCCTGCGGTGCTGGCGATGTGTCTTAATCAGATCAGCCGCGGAAGGGTAAAGGAAACCTGGCCTCCGAAGCTGGCGTTTTTTTCTAAAATCTGTCTGGTGTTTGTAGTAGTATCAAACTCGTCAAAGGTGGCGCCCTACATACGCCATCTGACGTCAAGGCGTGTTGCGGTGGCTTTTTGTATCCTTTTGCTTGCAGGAACAGGATATCTGCTTGGATGGACTGTGGCTCATATACTGCGCATGGGACGCGGAAATGCGGTGGCGGTGATGTATGGTGCGGGCATGAGAAATATCAGTGCAGGCGCAGTGATCGCATCCGCATATTTTCCAGGCGAGGTGTTGTTCCCGGTGATGATCGGAACACTGTTTCAGCAGGTGCTGGCGGCATCCTTTGGCACCTGGATTTCACGGAAAAAAGAGGGAGGGGAAAAGAAGGTATGAAGATCATTATCTCACCGGCTAAAAAGATGAATATAGATGCAGATTCCCTGGCGCTGGAGACGAACCCGGTGTTTTTGGACGAGACAAAAATTCTGCTTGAGTGGTTGAGGACATTATCCTATGAGGAATTGAAAAAGCTCTGGAATTGTAATGACCGTATTGCCTCACAGAATGATGAAAGGGTGCGGCATATGGATCTGGAAAAGGGGCTTACGCCGGCGATCCTTTCATATGAAGGAATCCAGTATCAGTATATGGCTCCGGCGGTATTTGAGGAAAAGGCCATGGTGTATATCCAGGAGCATCTGCGGATCCTGTCAGGGTTCTACGGGGTGCTGAAGCCGCTGGATGGTGTGACTCCGTACCGTCTGGAGATGCAGGCAAAGGTAAAAGCAGAGGATAAAAGAGATCTCTATGCGTTCTGGGGCGACAAGTTATACCGGGAAGTGCGAGAAGGCGATCATGTGATCGTGAATCTGGCGTCCAAAGAGTATTCCCGGTGCGTGGAGGCGTATCTTCAGCCGGAGGACCGGTACGTTACCTGCGTATTTGGCGAGCTTACCGGAGGCAGGGTCAAACAGAAGGGGACACTGGCGAAGATGGCCAGAGGAGAGATGGTACGGTTTATGGCAGAGAAGAATATACAGGATCCGGAAGGTATGAGGGAGTTTGACCGGCTGGGATACCGTTTCAGTGAAGCCTGCTCCCGGGAGGATGAGTATGTATTTCTCAAGACTTTTTAACAGGACGCAAGAGACAGAATATATGAGAGAGGGAAGGTGGAAGGAATGAGCCGGGTAAAATGTATCGCACTGGATCTGGACGGGACAACGCTAAACAGCAGCGGGGAGCTGAGCATAAGAATGGAAGCGGCTCTTTTGCAGGCGGCCTCCCAGGGGATAGAGATCATCGTGGCAAGCGGAAGGTCTCTTGCTTCCCTTCCGGTATGTATCCGAAGGATTCCTGGAATCCGGTATGCCGTGACATCTAACGGGGCGGCGGTTTACGATTTGTTGTCCGGGGAACTCTTAAGGGCGTATCGGATGACTGCGGAATCTGTAGAGGCGGTCCTGGCGGTGACGGAGAGAGCGTTGGTGAATGGGAAGCGGACACCCGGGGAGAGCACGCCGCTGGCGTATGAGACTTTTATCGAAGGAGTGCCCTATGCTCAGGCCTCCTATGTGGCGGATCCGGTAAAGTACGGGGCGGCGGAGAGGGCCATTTCCTATATTCAGAGGACCAGACGGCCGGTGGAGGACATACGGGCGTTTATCCGAAAGCATAAGGAGAGGCTGGACTGCATCGACGTGGTAATCCCAGAAGGAGAAGAAAAGCAGCGATTATGGAAGGTGCTGGAAAAAGAGGTGGAGGATATCTATATCACTTCGTCGGTGCCGCAGCTGCTGGAAATAGCATATAAGGAAGCCGGAAAAGCACCGGCAGTGCAGTTTCTGCTGGAGCGGCTGGGGATCAGCCGCTGCGAGCTGGCAGCCTTTGGGGATGGAGACAACGACTGCGCGCTTCTGGAATATGCCGGACTTGGGATTGCAGTAGAAAATGCCTGCAAAAGCTGCCTTGCGGCAGCAGACAGGGTGACGGCATCCAATGACAAGGATGGAGTTGCGATAGAAATAGAGAAGTTTCTTGAGGGCTAAAGGGGACAGGGGCTTTGACGAATAGGGACACGGAGAACGACGAAAGGGGACGTACACTTTTGCAAAAAGTGTACGTCCCCTTTCGTTACCGCTTACAGTTTTTCGCCTGTCAGCATTTCGTATCCCTGCAGGTATTTGTCAATTGTTTTCTGCACAATGTCCTCCGGCAGTGTCCAGTCGTTGTCCGGATTGGCTTTCAGCCAGTCGCGGGCGAACTGCTTGTCAAAGGACGGCTGAGAGTGTCCCGGCTCATATCCGTCTGCCGGCCAGAAGCGTGAGCTGTCCGGTGTCAGCATCTCGTCGCCCAGCACGATGTTTCCGTCTTTGTCCAGACCGAACTCGAACTTGGTGTCTGCAATGATAATGCCGCGGCTAAGTGCGTAGTCTGCGCATTTTTTGTAGAGAGCCAGTGTGTAGTCTCTAAGCTTTGCAGCGTATTCTTCTCCTTTTCCTGGGAAATATTTTTCCAGGTGAGCGATGCTCTGCTCGTAGGAAATGTTTTCGTCATGGTCTCCGATCTCGGCTTTGGTAGAAGGAGTGTAGATCGGCTCCGGCAGCTTGTCGGATTCTTTTAAGCCCTCCGGCAGCTTGATGCCGCAGACAGTGCCGTCTTTCTGGTAGCTGGCCCAGCCGCTTCCGGTAATGTAGCCCCGGACGATACATTCGATGGGCAGCATCTCGAGCTTCTGGCACATCATGCTGTTGCCGTCAAATTTTGGCTGCTGGAAGAACTCCGGCATATCTTTCACGTCGGTGGAGATCATGTGATTCGGAAGAATGTCTTCGGTCATGTTGAACCAGAATTTTGACATCTGGGTCAGCACGGTGCCCTTTTTGGTAACGTCATTTTTTAAGATTACGTCAAAGCAGCTGATACGGTCGGTTGCAACCATGATCAGACTGTCGCCATTGTCATAGATTTCGCGTACTTTTCCTTCTTTGATTGGTTTCATTGCGTATACCTCTCTTTATTTTCATGGATTAAAAAGCTCTATATAATAGGAAAACAAATTTTGTAAAAAAAAGCAATAGTTTTTTCAAATTTTAAACGGAATCATCTGCAAAAAATACGCAGGATATGAACAAAATCTTTTTCGTTCATATCCTGCGGGAGTATTTTGGCTTATAATGTGTCGCCGCGGCGGATATAGCCCGGTTTTTCAGGATCTGCGGTCAGATCTTTGGCATGGATCACTTTGGCGTGTTTGTCCACCACATGGTTTTCGATATGTACATCTTCACTGATGGTGGCAGCCGGAAGGATGACGCTGTTTTTGATCACGGCACCCTTTTTGATCACACAGCCACGTCCGATAATGGAATTTTCAATGGTTCCCTCGATGAGACAGCCGTTAGACACAACAGAATTTTTCACATCTGCGGTATCAAAATACTGTGTCGGACAGGAATCGTTGGTCCGGGTATAAATGGGCCATTCATCATCAAAAAGATTCTGAGCGGTCTTAAAGTCGATCAGAGAGATATTTGCGTCATAGTAACTCTTGAAATCAGTAATGGAAGCAAAATATCCTCTGTGTGAAACTCCGCGGATATCCAGCTCATCGCAGGAGGCATTGACGATATCCGCCAGTGTGTACATGGAAGAGGTCTTCTTTGCTTTATGAACCAGCTCGATGAACAGCTCCTTTTTCATGATATAGGTATCCATAAAAATGTTGCGGTTCTTAGCATTTCCATGGTTCTGGTCAATAGAGAGAAGTCCCTTCTGCCGGTTCAGATTCAAGGTAAAGCAGTTCAGGAAATATTCCTTGGCGGTATCCACGGAATGATATAAAAGTGTAATATCTGCTCCGGAGTCAATGTGATTCTGCAAAAGTTCGCTGTAATTTGCCGTATAGATCATATAGCTGGGGGCGATGATCACATAGGGATAATGCTCCTTTTCGATATATTCCATGTTTTCCATGTAAGCGGCGATATCATTATTATAAATGGTAAAGCCGGTTCCCAGTTCTGCGTAAAGGATCTGGAGACGTCCTCTTTTGGAGTTGATGTTGTAATGACGTCCGGTTCCCAGATGAGCGGTCAGAGACTGCGGTTTTCTGCGGATGTAGACCTGCATGTGGTCGATGCCGCTGTTGCTCATATTTGAAATCTGAAAGTCGATGACACGGTAACGTCCCAGGAAGGAAAAAGAACCAACCGGACGGTATGCCTGCATACCCTCCACCTGGATATGGTTTCCGGCAAAATTAATGATCCCAAATGCTCTTGCCATATTATTCTACCCCCTTTACACGTTTGGATACCAGTTCGATATGCTCGCTGTCCGCACTGCCGACCACGGCCTTTTTGCCGATCTTTACGTTGTCAGCTACCAGAGCTCTGGTTACCACGGCGCCTTCTTCAACTACGACACCGGGCATGAGGACGCTGTCAATGATCTTTGCGCCGGCGCCGACTTTAGCGCCTGTAAATAAGACGGAGTTGCGAACCTCGCCCTCAATGATACAGCCCTGGGTGATAAAAGCCTGATTGATCTGGGCGTCCGGACCTATGTACTGCGGAAGGGAGGTGACGTCTTCTGTATAGATTTTCCAGGTCGGGTCGTGCCGATCCAGCTCGTTATTCTTATCCAGAAGGTCCATATTTGCTTCCCAGAGAGAATCGATAGTTCCCACATCTTTCCAGTAGCCTTTGAATTTGTAGGCATACAGCTTGTTGCCGTTATTCAGCATCTGAGGAATGATATCCTTGCCGAAATCATGGTTGGAATCCGGATCCTTCATATCTGCAACCAGAAGTTTCCGAAGAGTCTTCCAATTAAATATGTAGATACCCATAGAAGCAAGATTGCTCTTAGGGTGTTCGGGTTTCTCCTCAAACTCTACGATCTGGCCGGTCTCATTGGTGTTCATGATACCGAACCGGCTTGCCTCCCGGATGGGTACCTCGATGACGGCGATGGTTGCTTCGGCATTCTGAGCCTTATGCTCGGCCAGCATCTTGGCATAATTCATCTTGTAGATATGGTCGCCGGAAAGGACCAGAAGGTAATCGGGACCGTAATTGTCAATAAAGTCAATGTTCTGGGAAATAGCATCTGCGGTTCCGCGGTAAACATCCAGATTGGAATCTGCTTTTTCACGGGGCGGCAGAACAAAAACGCCGCTGTCCTTCGCGTCCAGTCCCCAACGTCTTCCGATGGCTACATAGCTGTTCAGAAGGATGGATTCATACTGTGTGAGTACGCCGACAACATCGATACCGCTGTTGGCGCAGTTACTTAAGGGGAAATCGATAATCTTGTATCTTCCCCCATATGAGACAGCTGGCTTTGCAACTTTATTGGTAAGTTCGTGAAGTCGGGAACCCCGGCCGCCGGCCAATATCATCGCTAACATATTGTTCTGTTTCATGATGAGTCCTCTCTTTCCTTATTAATATTACAATATGTTTCTATTATACAATTTTCGGGCTCTTTTTTCCACTTTTTTAGTTAAATTTACAGAAAAATTATGAAAAAAAGCAGATTGTTACGCAGAGAAATGTTTGCTATGATAAATTACAGTAAGAAACGAGGAAAATGGAGGCCTGTTTTTATGGATTTTACACATTTTGACGAAAAGGGAAGGGCACTGATGGTGGATGTGACAGAAAAAAATGAGACGGAGAGGTGTGCGGTTGCAACAGGAAGGATTCTTGTCAGCCGCAGAGTCTATGAGGCGATCGAGGAAGGAACCATCGGAAAGGGAGATGTTCTGAGCGTGGCGGCGACTGCGGGAGTGATGGGGGCAAAACGCACCTCTGAACTGATCCCCATGTGCCATATCCTGCCTCTTTCCGGCTGCCGGATACAGTTTGAAATGGATCCGGAGGCATGTGCGGTCCACTGTTATTGCACAGTGAAGATTACGGGAAAAACCGGGGTGGAAATGGAAGCTCTGACCGGAGTCAGCGTGGCTCTGCTTACGATTTATGACATGTGTAAGGCATTGGATAAGACCATGGAGATCGGGGAAATATATCTTTGCCGTAAGACGGGAGGAAAGAGTGGGGAGATCGTAAATGACCGCACTGCCCTGCGGAATAATAAGGATCTTAAGAATCTGAATCTTTGGTAAAGGAGCTGCGGAAAATGGAGCAGATGTTTCATATATTACAGAGGCTGGCAAAGGATCACAAGGATACGGTTCTCGTGACCGTGATTGAAAGCAGGGGATCGGCGCCCAGGAGGGCCGGAGCACGGATGATTGTGACCAGAGGCGGGCGAAACGCCGGGACTATCGGCGGCGGGGCGCTGGAACACAGTGCGGTCCAGCGTGCAATGCAGGTACTGGAAGAGAGAAAGTCGGGGTTTGGCGAATATCATCTCAGTCTGGAAAAGGCGGCCGAGCTTGGCATGGTCTGCGGCGGCAGCGTGAGGGTGCACTATCACTATCTGCCGTGGGAAGATGCGAAGTCCTCTGCTGTAGAAGAGGAGGCTGGGAAAAGACTGGAATCAGGAAAAGAAATATGGCTGGTCCGGGATCTTCTGGCGGATCAGGGCGGAATGCTAAGGGTATGCGAAAGAACAGAGCTGCCAGAGGAGATTGGGAATGTGTGCGGAAGGAAGCTGATCCTTCAGGAGACAGAAGGGCATCTGTACTGTTTTGAGAGGGTCGGCCGGCCGGGAACTGTTTACATTTTCGGAGGCGGACATGTATCCCAGGCACTGGTGCCCGTGCTTTCAGCGGTAGATTTCCGGTGTGTGGTACTGGAAGACCGGGAGGAATTCTTAAGCCGGGAGCTGTTCCCGGAGGCATGGGATGTGCGGAAGATCCGGTATGACAGGATTTTGGAAGAAATGGATATCCGGGAAGAGGATTTTGTCTGCGTTATGACCAGGGGACATAAAGATGATCTGCAGGTGCAGGCCCAGGTGCTGAAGACAAAGGCCTCCTATATTGGCGTGATCGGAAGCCGGAGAAAAGCGGCGGCTGTTGCGAAAAGGCTGGAGGAGGAATATCAGATCCCGCCGGAGGAGATTGCAAGAGTGCATACACCTATCGGGCTTTCCATCGGGGCGGAGACGCCGGAGGAGATTGCCGTCAGTATTGCCGCGGAGTTGATCCGGCACCGGGCGGACGCTGAATAAAGGGGGAAATCCCCTATTCAGCCATGCAGCTCGGATTCGCAGCTTGCGCAGCTTTTCCGCCGTATACACGGCTAAATCCTCGCTTATAGCTAAACGCCATATGTCTGCCGGAAACAATCATCTTTGGCAAGTGAACTTGCAAGATGCCTGTTCCCGGCAGCCGCATGGCTGAATAGGAAAGAAATAGAAACTAAGGCTTGCTTTTACGCCGGTTGTATGATACACTGTATGGGCGAATGGAAGTAGGTCTTTTTTTTATGCCTAAAATCAGGCTGCCTCGCAAGCAGCCAGGTAACACGTAAACGTAAAAAAACGTAAAGCGAGGTGGAAGTTGTGCGTACAAGAATCACATTGGAGTGTACAGAGTGCAAGCAGCGTAACTACAACATGACGAAGGATAAGAAAGCACATCCGGAGCGCATGGAGACGAAGAAGTACTGTAAGTTCTGCAAATCACACACACTGCACAAAGAAACGAAATAGTCGCCGCAAAGGAGTGGATGTCATGAGCGAAAAAACGCAGAAGACGAGCTGGTTCAAAGGTCTTAGCAAAGAATTTAAGAAAATCATTTGGCCAGACAAAATGACAATTGCTAAACAGACGGCGGCGGTTGTTTCGGTATCTGTTGTACTGGGGATCATCATTGCGATCGTAGATTTCGCTGCCCGGTACGGAATAGATCTATTAGTAAAATAGAACTGATCAACAGCCAGGCAGGAAAGGTGAGAATATGTCAGAGGCAAAATGGTACGTAGTTCATACCTATTCCGGGTATGAAAACAAAGTAAAGGCCAACATCGATAAGACAATTGAAAACCGCCATCTGGAAGAGCAGATCCTGGAGGTTCAGGTTCCGATGCAGGAAGTCGTTGAGATGAAGAATGGTGTTCAGAAGGCGTCTCAGAAAAAGATGTTCCCAGGATATGTACTGATCCATATGATCATGAATGACGACACATGGTATGTAGTGCGCAATACCAGAGGTGTGACAGGCTTTGTCGGCCCGGGATCCAAACCGGTTCCGCTGACAGATGCTGAGATGGCATCGCTTGGAATCAGACGGGAAAATATTGTCGTAGACTTTGAAGTGGGCGACACGATCAAAGTCGTGTCAGGCGCCTGGGCGGATACGATCGGCGCAATCCAGTCGATCAATATGCAGAAGCAGAGCCTGACCATCAATGTTGAGCTGTTCGGCCGGGAGACTCCGGTTGAAATAGGGTTCGCAGAAGTTGTAAAGATGTAGGAAAACGTGGGAGGGGCGTGAGTGCTCCGAGAGTACCACAAGGAGGTAATGAAAATGGCAAAAAAAGTAGAAGGTTATATTAAATTACAGATTCCTGCCGGAAAAGCAACTCCGGCACCACCGGTTGGACCTGCACTTGGTCAGCACGGTGTAAACATCGTTGAATTTACAAAGCAGTTCAACGCAAAGACAGCAGATCAGGGAGATCTGATCATTCCGGTTGTCATCACTGTTTATAATGACAGAAGTTTCAGCTTTATCACAAAGACTCCTCCGGCAGCAGTCCTGATCAAGAAAGCATGTAAGATCAAATCTGGTTCTGGCGTGCCGAACAAGACAAAAGTTGCTACGATCACCAAAGCACAGCTGCAGGAGATCGCAGAGACAAAGATGCCTGACCTGAACGCGGCAAGCCTGGAAGCAGCTATGAGCATGGTTGCAGGAACCTGCCGTTCCATGGGTGTAAAAGTAGAGGAGTAGTTAACAAGTGGGAGGGTTATCCCGACATTACCACAAGGAGGTTATTGAAATGAAAAGAGGAAAGAAATACGTTGAAGCTGCGAAAGCGATCGACAGAGGAACGCTCTACGATGTAGCAGATGCAGTATCACTTGTAAAGAAGACCGCAGTAGCAAAATTTGATGAGACGATCGAGGCTCATATCAGAACCGGATGTGATGGACGTCACGCTGATCAGCAGATCCGTGGAGCAGTTGTACTGCCGCACGGTACTGGTAAGAAGGTTCGTATCCTTGTATTTGCAAAGGATGCAAAAGCTGAGGAAGCAAAGGCAGCCGGAGCAGACTATGTAGGCGGAGATGAGCTGATCCCGAAGATCCAGAACGAAAACTGGTTCGAGTTCGACGTAGTAGTAGCTACCCCGGACATGATGGGAGTCGTTGGACGTCTCGGACGTGTACTTGGACCTAAGGGCCTGATGCCGAATCCGAAAGCCGGAACGGTAACCATGGACGTAACAAAAGCGATCCAGGATATCAAGGCTGGTAAGATCGAGTACAGACTTGACAAAACAAACATTATCCATGTGCCAGTAGGTAAAGCATCCTTTACCGAAGAACAACTTACGGACAACTTCCAGACGCTGATCGATGCGATCAATAAAGCAAGACCGGCTGCAGTAAAGGGCCAGTTCTTGAAGAGTGTGGTATTGACTTCTACCATGGGACCAAGTGTGAAGATCAATCCAATGAAATTAGTTTAAGCGATATCATAATTATATGATATAATAAAGGAGTATTGGGCTTCGGCCTGATACTCCTTTTGGTGTAAATGGGGATTTACACCTTTGGAAAAGAGAGAGAAGAGGAGGTTCGTGCATATGAAGAGGTGCGGAAACTGCGGGGCGATGATGGACGATGACAGCCTTTTCTGTCCGGAGTGCGGTATGAAGCAGGAAGAACAGCCGCCGTATGGGCAGGAACAGCCCCCATATGGACAGGAGGACTGGAAGCCGTATAAGAAAAGAGGCGGCGGTGTAGTGGTAGTCTGTGTGTTTCTTCTGATCAGTCTTTTGATTGTGGGCGGGATTGGATTTGGGATCTACCGGCTGATCCATCCGGCAAGAGAAATCGTGGCAGAGTATGACTATGACTCCGGGGAGGATAGCAGTTCATCAGAGCCGGCATACACGGAGGAAGAAGAAGAGACTGAAGATGCCGGGGAAACCCGGGATTACAGTGGCTCGGAGGATGAGTGGTCAGATGATACGGATGACGGAGATGATCTGACAAGAGGAAGTGTCAATGCCAAGGCAGCATCTGAGTATGTGATCCCGTACAGCAACCAGCGGCTGCTGGGTGACTCGGATGTGGCAGGGTTAAGTCTCCGGGAAATTAACTATGCGAAGAATGAAATCTATGCAAGGCATGGAAGAAAATTTGATTCCCAGGAGCTGCAGAATTATTTCAACAGTAAGAGCTGGTATTATGGCACGATCGAGCCGGAGAATTTTGACGTATCTCTGCTTACGGATGTGGAAAAGAAAAATGCAGAGTTTTTAAGTGATGTAGAATTTAGCATTTCTGCTAATGGATATCAGCTGGATCAATAGGGGAAGCTATGATAAAAGGGTGGTTATTTAAAAGAATGTGTCTGTGCCTGTGCCTTTTCCTGCTGACGGGAGGTCTGCTGGCCGGATGCAGAGGCAGAGAGGAAGAGCCGGAAAAGAAGGCAGAGAAGGCAGAGGAGCAGGCGGAGCCGATAGAAGAAGAGCCGGCAGAAGAGCCGGAGGAGGAAAAGCCGCTGATCGCAATTGACCCGGGGCACCAGGGACCCGGTGTGGATATGAGTGCACAGGAGCCCAATGCTCCGGGATCCGAAGTGATGAAGATGAAGGCGACCTCGGGAACGTCGGGTGCGTATTCCGGAATTCCGGAATATCAGCTTTGTCTGGATATTTCTCTGATGCTTAAAGATGCGCTGGAGGCGGAAGGCTATCCGGTGCTCCTGACAAGGGAAAATAATGAAACAGCTATCAGTAACTCGGAACGGGCCGTACTGGCAAATGAAGCAGGGGCAGACATCAGTATCCGGATTCATGCGAATGGAAGCGAGGATCCGCAGGCTAATGGGGCGCTGGCGTTAATATCCTCGCAGTCTAATCCCTACACGGGCAGCTTCTACGGAGAAAGCCGCGCTCTTGCGGAAAGCATACTGGGAGCTTATTGCGGGCGGACTGGTCTTGCAAACCAGGGGATCCAGGAAAATGATACGATGACCGGCATTAACTGGAGCCAGATTCCGGTGATGATCCTGGAAATGGGCTTTATGACGAATGAGCAGGATGATCTGAAAATGGCGGATCCTTCTTTCCGTCAGCAGATGGTGCAGGGGATTGTAGAAGGAATTGACCAGTATTATGCAGATGAGGCTGCGGAAGAAACCACTGCGGATGCACAGGGTCAGCCTTTGGAGGAATTGAATGTCCAGATTCAGAACAGCCTTGCAGAGCGAACCGCGTTGGGAGAAGTCTGGAGTGTGTATACGCAGGATCTTCAGAGCGGAAACTATGCGTCTGCGGGACAGGGAGCCCTGGAATCGGCCAGTGTGATCAAACTCTATACGGCAGCGACGGTTTTTACAGATCTTGAAAATGTGACAGGACAGGAAACTTATGAGGGAGAGACAGGAGAACTTCTCGGACGGATGATTTCAGCCAGCGATAATGATGCGGCCAACGAACTGGTCCGAAGGCTTGGCGGCGGAGATGCAGGCGCCGGGATGGAGAAGGTAAATGCATTTGCAAAGGCAAATGGATTTGCGGAAACTCATATGGGAAGACTGATGCTGGAGGAAAATCCGTCAGACGATAACTATACGTCGGCGGCGGACTGCGGGAAGCTGCTGGCGATGCTGAGCAGAGGAGAGCTGGCTGGTTCGGAGATGATCCTTGACTATATGAAAGCGCAGGAGCGGACAGGAAAGATCCCGGCAGGGCTTCCGGAGGGTGTAAGCTCTGCCAATAAGACCGGGGAGCTTTCGGATGTGGAAAATGACGCGGCGGTTATCTATGCCGGAGAAAAGACGTATGTGCTGTGCGTGCTGTCGAATCAGGTGACAGATCCGCAGGCGGCCAGAGATAAAATTGCAGAAATCTCTGGAATCGTTTATCAGTATATGATAAGCTTATAGAAGTTGTTATAACAAAGGAGGAGAAACATCATGAAAATATGTAAACAGTGTGGAGCTGAAGTGGCAGACAATGCATCTTTTTGCGCAAAGTGTGGTGCAAAGATGGAAGCAACTGGAAATGCCGGCGGTGCCGGAAATACAGGAAATATGGGAAATGCCGGTGCGAACATGAATCAGGGACAGTATCAGCAGTATTACCAGGCGCCGGTAGATCCTTATGATCACACGGCAGAATTTGACCAGAAGGATATTTCAGATAATAAGGTGTTTGCGATGATCGCTTATCTGATCGGTACGATGGGGATTATCATTGCTCTGCTTGCCAGCCATAAGTCACCTTATGCGATGTTCCATGTAAGACAGGCGCTGAAGTTTACGGTTCTTATGACGCTGACAGGAATCGTGTCGCTGATCCTGGTGTGGACATTTATCGTACCGATTGCGGCGGGGCTGTTTATTCTTGTACTGTTTGTGTGCAGGATTATTGCGTTTTTCTCAATCTGCGGCGGCAAGGCAAAAGAGCCTTACATTATCAGAAACTTTAATTTCCTGAGATAATGAAGGGCTGAGTGGTTTGCCGGAGTTGTTGTAAGGACAATTATGACCTTGACAAATCAGAAACGATAGATTAGAATTACGATTAACTCAAGATTTTTATGGGCTGTGAAGAGGATTAGTACACAAAAAGCAGGCTCAGAGAGGAGATCAGATGGTGAGAGATCTCTGCCGGAAGCTTTGGTGGAACCGGCCTTGGAGCCCCTGCATGAAGATGCAGCGTTCTGCCAGCGTTAATGGTAAATGGAGAGAACTGTTAATTTTTGCAGTTAACTAGGGTGGTACCGCCGAACTTTTCGGTCCCTTTTGGGGAGCGCAAAGATCGGCGGTTTTATTGTGTTCAAATAGTTTGTATGGATTTGACACCTGGATTTTGTGACATGCCGAAAATGGCGCTTCTGGAAAACAAATGTCTGGTGGAAGAAGGCTTTCGCCAAAGCAACAGCGGAGAGATGCTCCGCGTATCATGCGTTGAAAAGGAGAGAAGAGACATGGCAAAGGAAAAATTAGTCAAAAACATTACACCGCGTGACGAAAATTTTGCGCAGTGGTACACAGATGTTGTCCGGGAGGCAAATCTGTGTGATTATTCAAGTGTAAAAGGATGTTTGAATTATCTGCCGAACGGATATGCCATTTGGGAGCTGATCCAGGCGGATCTGGACAAACGTTTTAAAGAGACGGGTGTAGAAAACGTATATCTGCCGATGCTGATTCCGGAAAATCTTCTGGAGAAGGAAGCGGAGCATGTAGAAGGATTTGCTCCGGAGGTTGCATGGGTTACCCACGGCGGAATGGAAAGACTGCAGGAGAGAATGTGTATCCGTCCTACTTCAGAGACCATGTTCTGTGATCTGTGGGCGAAGACGGTGCGTTCATACAGAGACCTGCCGAAGGTATGGAACCAGTGGAATTCCGTGCTTCGCTGGGAGAAGACTACCAGACCTTTCCTGCGTTCCAGAGAATTTCTGTGGCAGGAAGGCCATACGCTTCATGCAACTTATGAAGAGGCAGAAGAAAGAACGATCCAGATGTGGGAAGTCTATAAGGATTGCTACAGAGAGACGCTGGCAATCCCGTTTGTAGCCGGAAGAAAGGCGGAGCATGAGAAGTTTGCAGGCGCTCAGGACACATATACCATCGAAGCGCTGATGCATGACGGAAAAGCGCTGCAGTCCGCAACCAGCCATTTCTTCGGAAGTGGATTCCCGGATGCATTTGATATTAAATATGTAGATAAGAACAACCAGCTTCAGAGCGCTTATGAGACATCCTGGGGATGGTCTACCAGAAGTATTGGTGCACTGATCATGGTACACGGTGATGATGACGGATTGGTACTGCCGCCGCACGTAGCGCCGGTAGAGTGCCGGATCATTCCGATCGCACAGCATAAGGAAGGCGTTCTTGACAGATCCTACGCACTTCTGGATGAACTGAAAAAAGCAGGATACAGAGTGAAGATCGATGATTCTGACAAGAGCACAGGATGGAAATTCTCCGAACAGGAAATCCTGGGAATTCCAACCCGTATCGAGATCGGACCGAAGGATCTGGAGAAAAACCAGGTAGTAGTTGTACGCCGTGACAATCGTGAAAAAATCGTGGTGTCCCTGGACGAGATCGCAGTGAAGCTGCGTGAAATTCTGGAGCAGGAGCAGCAGGATATGTACAACAGAGCTAATGAGTTCCTTCAGAATCATATTGATACAGCAGTTACCATGGACGAAATGGTGGAAAAATTTAAGGCAAACCGGGGCTTTGTAAAAGCATGCTGGTGTGGAGATCCGGAGTGCGAGGGTGAAGTAAAATACGCTACCGGCGGTGCGGCAACCCGATGCCTGATCGAAGACGAAGAGATGATTTCCGACAAGTGTATCTGGTGTGGAAAACCTGCTAAGCATATGGTATATTGGGGAAAATCATATTAAAAACTTCCATTGGGGACGGGGGATTTTCAGAAATCCCCCGTCCCCAATGAAACTATTGATAAAAGCTGTCCCTTTTTCCACAAAATGTGGATAAGGAGGGATTCTGTGGCGCGAGAAGCTAGAAAAGAAAGCAGCACGAAGATTTATCATATCGTGAATCGTGGGATTGAGAGGCGTTCTATTTTTGCAGAAAAGCGTGAACGCACAAGAATGATAAATATTATTCGTGAAAATTGGAAAAAATATCAAGTTAATTTCTATGCATATTGCATTATGCCAAATCATTTTCATATGCTGGTGCAGGCTGATCTAAAGGCACTGGCACTGTTCATAGCTGTAATCTCGGCAAGATACGCATTGTATTATAATTATAAGCATCAAAGATCCGGATATGTATTTCAGAATCGATACCGCAGTCAATGTGTGGAGAATGAAGCATATTTTTGGAACTGTTTAAGGTATATTCATCTGAATCCGGTCAGGGCGAAGCTGTCAGACGATCTGGTCAGTTATCATCACGGGAGCATGAGGGAATATTTTACGATTTTGGAAGAAGATGAGCAGATTCTCTGCCCGGAGGCTTTTGGGAAAATCAAAGAACGATTCGGAAATGGCCGAAATTTTCTGGAATTTCATGAGCAAACATGCCAGGAATTATTTATCGATACCCGAGAGGAAGAGTTCGAGCAAAAGGTAGAAATCGCAGAGCAGATTCTGAACGCATGTGCGGCGGCAGAGGGTATTTCTTTGATAGAAGCTTTGGATTATGCAGAGGTAAGAAAACGGTATGAGGCGGAGGTGAAACAGGCACTGAATATATCCTGGAGTAATGTGGAAAACATCCGCGATACGGTTAGAAACAGGTTAGTATAACGTGGAAAATGTGGAAAAAGGGATGGCTTTCCGTGAATGGGGACGGGGGATTTCTGGAAATCCCCCGTCCCCATTCACGGAAAATATGTTATGATAAAAATGATGTTGATAAGTGGAGGAGAAATTGTGGATAACAAGAAGATTGTTTTGCCTGAAAAAGTTAATGATATTATTTTGGCTCTGCAGCGGCATGGTTATGAGGCTTATGCGGTAGGGGGCTGTGTTCGGGATTCGCTGCTGGGAAGGGAGCCGGAGGACTGGGATATTACGACTTCTGCGACCCCTGTGGAGGTGAAGGCGATTTTTCCCAGGACGTTTGATACGGGAATTCAGCATGGGACGGTCACTGTGCTTCTGGATAAAGAAGGCTTTGAGGTCACGACGTACAGAATTGACGGGAAGTACGAGGATTCCAGACATCCAAAGGAGGTGACCTTTACGGCCTGCTTAAAGGAAGACCTTCGGAGAAGAGATTTTACGATTAATGCGATGGCCTACAATGCCTCGGAAGGGCTGATCGACATTTTCGGAGGGATTGAAGATCTGGAGCAGGGCGTGATTCGCTGTGTGGGAAATGCCAGGGAGCGGTTTTCTGAGGACGCACTGCGGATCCTTCGAGGCGTACGGTTTGCCGCGCAGCTGGGATTTGCGATCGAGGAGGAAACGCGAAAGGGAATGAGGGAGCTGGCGCCGACGCTCCGTAAAATCAGTGCGGAACGAATCCAGGTCGAACTCGTAAAGCTGTTGGTATCAGACCGCCCGGACATGATGCGTGAGGCTTATGAACTGGGGCTGACCCGTGAGTTTCTGCCGGAGTTTGACCGTTTGATGGAGACAGAGCAGGAAACGCCACATCACATGTACAACGTGGGTGAACACACACTGCATGCGATGCTGAATGTAAGAGCAGATAAAATCCTACGGCTTACGATGCTTCTGCATGATATGGGGAAACCGGCTTTAAAAACGGTAGACGAAACAGGGCGGGCGCATTTTAAAAAGCATGCGTTTGAAAGCGAGAAAATTACGAAGCAGGTGCTGCGAAGGCTGAAGTTTGATAACGATACACTGCATAACGTATCGCGGCTTGTGCTCTACCATGACTATCGGATGCCGGCGGATCCTAAGGCGGTCCGGTGTGCGATGAACAAAATTGGTGAAGATATATTTCCCTGTTACATGGAAGTCCGGCGGGCAGATGTGCTGGCCCAAAGTATGTATAAACGGGAGGAAAAGGTAAAAAATCTGGATGAGATTGAAGAACTGTACCGGCAGATTGTGGATGCGGGCCAGTGCGTTTCTCTGAAGAGCCTTGCGGTGACAGGGAAAGATTTAATCGCAGCCGGGATGGAGCCAGGAAAAGAAATAGGAGAAAAATTAAATGAACTTCTGGCGTTGGTCATTGATCAGCCAGAACTCAACACAAAAGAAGAGTTATTAAAACATTTGGGATAACTTTTTGGAAAACTGTGTGGATAAGTCAAGAACCTATGCCAATGGGGACGGGGGATTTCTGGAAATCCCCCGTCCCCATTGGCATATTTCTCTTCCCCGGGGCATACGCTAGAAAGAACATGTAATGTAAGATACAGGGGATGCGTATGCAGGAATATGAACGAGCGGTTTTGGAAAAATATGATATTGATGTCATCGGCACCCGTAAAACCAGGGGTGCTATTTTATGCGAAACGAATCTGGGGCTTTTACTTTTGAAAGAGGTGAAGGGTTCCGAGAAGCGTATTCCTGTGTTATGCGGGTTGTATGATTTCCTTCAGCGGCAGGGCTATGAAAAGGTTGATCATATATTGAAAACGAAGGAAGGGGAATGTGCGGCCCGAATGGAGGATGGCGGTGTCTATGTCCTGAAACGCTGGTTCCAGGGGCGGGAGTGTGATGTCCGCAAACCGGCAGAACTACTTTCGGCGTCCGGCAATCTGGCGAAGCTCCATATGGTCATGAGGTGGCCGGACGGTCCTGTGCGGGAGACAGGGCTTAACGGGGAGACAGGGCTTAACGGGGAAACAAAGCCTGCGGGGAAAATGAAAAAATCAGACCTGACAGAAGGTCTGGAGTCGGAATATCTGCGCCACAACAGAGAACTTTCTAAAGTGCGGAAGTTTGTGCGAAGTGTGTCGCCGAAAGGGGAGTTTGAATATGCTTTCCTGCGCTGCTTCGATCAGATGTACCAGTGGGGAGAGGCCGCGCTGCAGGAGCTTATGACATCCGGCTGCGGAAAGCTTTTAAAGGAAAGCAGGTGTCAGGGATGCATGGTGCATGGAGAATACAATTATCATAATATTTTAATGATCCAGGGGGACTATAATTATCGCAAAGAGCCCTACCGGATCGCCACTACCAATTTTGAAAAGTTCAAATCGGATGTTCAGGTGGAGGATCTCTATTACTTTCTGCGTAAGGTCATGGAAAAGCATGGGTGGAAGGTAAGGCTTGGAGATAATATGCTCAACGCATATGCGGCAATCCGTCCGCTGTCGGAAGCGGAAATGGAATATCTCTGTGTCAGGTTCATTTATCCGGAGAAATTCTGGAAGACAGCGGACTCCTATTACCGTTCCAATAAAGCATGGGTTTCGTCAAAAAACATAGAAAAACTGCAGACAGCGATCCAGCAGACTGAGGAAAAGAAGCGTTTTTTAGAAGAGATATTTTCTTTTCATTTGTAAACTCCTGTTGTATAATATATACATTAAGGATAGGAGGTACCAAAAATGGAATATCGCGAAAGCTACGAGGAATGGTTGCGGAATCCATATTTTGATGAAGCCACGAAAGAAGAGCTTCGGAGTATAGGGGATGACGACAACGAGATAAAAGAACGTTTTTACAGGGAACTGGAATTCGGGACAGCAGGACTGCGCGGCGTGATTGGCGCGGGAACAAACCGTATGAATATTTATACAGTCCGCAAGGCGACTCAGGGGCTTGCCAATTATATTATAAAAAATAACGGGCAGGAAAAAGGAGTTGCCATTGCCTATGATTCCCGCCGCATGTCTCCTGAATTTGCAGACGAAGCGGCCCGCTGCCTTGCGGCAAATGGAATCAAGGCATATATTTTCGAATCTCTGCGTCCGACGCCGGAGCTGTCTTATGCAGTCAGAAGGCTTGGGTGTATTGCAGGTATTAACATCACCGCCAGTCATAACCCGCCGGAGTATAACGGCTACAAGGTATACTGGGAGGATGGCGCCCAGATCACTCCGCCTCACGACAAAGGGATCATGGATGAGGTAAAGGCAGTGACCGATTACAATACTGTAAAAACTATGGACCGTGAAGAAGCTAAAACAGCAGGACTTTACGAAGTGATCGGCGAAGAAGTAGATGACGGCTATATTGCAGAGCTGAAAAAGCAGGTAATCCATCAGGATTCCATTAATGCGGTAGGAAGAGATCTGAAGATCGTATACAGTCCTCTTCATGGAACCGGGAATATCCCTGCCAGACGGATTTTAAAAGAACTGGGCTTTACCAATGTGTATGTGGTAAAAGAGCAGGAGCTGCCGGATGGAGAGTTCCCAACGGTATCCTATCCAAATCCGGAAGCAAAGGAAGCCTTTGAGCTGGGGCTTAAGCTTGCCAAAGAAGTGGATGCGGATCTGATCCTGGCAACGGATCCGGATGCAGACCGCCTGGGCGTGTATGTAAAAGACACTGCGTCCGGAGAGTATAAAGTGCTGACCGGCAACATGTCCGGATGCCTGCTGGCTGATTATGAGATCGGGCAGAGAAAAGCGCTTTACGGCCTGCCGGATGACGGATTCCTGATCAAAACTATCGTGACCTCCAATCTGGCTGACGCCATTGCAAAAGGATATGATATCGGCTTGATTGAAGTTCTGACCGGTTTCAAATATATCGGGCAGCAGATCCTGAAGTTTGAAACCACCGGAAAAGGGACATATCTGTTTGGATTCGAGGAAAGCTACGGATGTCTGATCGGTACCCATGCAAGAGATAAGGATGCCATCGTGGCGACTATGGCGCTGTGCGAGGCGGCAGCCTACTACCGTACCCAGGGAAAGACACTTTGGGATGCAATGCTGGATATGTACGAGAGATACGGCTATTACAAAGATGATATTCAGTCCATTACGCTGAAAGGGATTGAAGGACTTCAGAAGATCCAGCAGATCATGGACACGCTCCGGAAAAACCCGCCGGCCGAGATTGGCGGATACACGGTGCTGAAAGCAAGGGACTACCAGGCAGATACCATTAAGGATACAGTAACCGGTGAAGTAACAAAGACAGGACTTCCATCCTCCAATGTATTATATTATGATCTTTCTGACGACGCATGGGTATGCGTACGTCCTTCCGGAACCGAGCCAAAAGTAAAATTTTACTATGGAATCAAAGGCAATTCCCTTGCGGACGCTGAAGAAAAATCGGCAAAATTAGGGAAAGAAGTTCTGGCAATGATCGATGCAATACTGTAGACCTGCGAAAAAGGCAAAAACCCTTGAAAACTGGGGAAAAACTGTGAAAAAATCTTGACAAACAGGGGCAAAACAGGTATAACAGTAACTAAGGCACGGCAAGCATGGAATAAAATGTGCAGGACCGGTGTTATACTAATCGTAGAACTTAAAGCAGTAAGATTCTATATTTGAACAAGAGGAGGAAATTATCCATGAACAAAACAGAATTAATTGCAGCTATTGCAGATCAGGCAGAATTGTCCAAGAAGGATTCTGAGAAAGCTTTAAAAGCATTTATCGATGTAGTAACAGATGAGCTGAAGAAAGATCACAAAGTACAGCTGGTTGGATTCGGAACTTTCGAAGTAAGCCAGAGAGCAGCAAGAGAGGGAAGAAATCCTCAGACAGGAAAGACCATGAAGATCGACGCCTGCAAGGCACCGAAGTTCAAAGCTGGAAAAGCTTTAAAAGATGCAGTAAATGCATAATTCAGTTGGTAAAATATAAAATCGGACAGGCTGCGGAAACGCAGTCTGTTTTTATTCTCAGGGAGGAACATATGAGGTTAGATAAATTTTTAAAAGTATCACGCCTGATCAAGCGGCGGACTGTGGCGAATGAGGCCTGCGATGCCGGAAGAGTCACCGTTAACGGACAGGTGGCAAAGGCGTCTGTAAAGGTAAAGCCGGGGGATATCATTGAGATCCAGTTCGGCACCAGGAATGTGAAGGTGGAGGTCCTCGACATCCAGGAAACCACCAAAAAGGAAGAAGCAAAAGACTTGTTCAAATATTTGTAATAAACATAAGCCGCCTGTCATATGATTACTAAGAAAGGTTGTGATGCGTGTGGAAGAGCGTACCATACAGAAAAGCCATAAACTAGTGATCAATAATCGAAAAGCCAGCACGGTAACAGGAGTGATTGATGTATTGTCCTTTGATCTAAACGAGATTCTTCTGGAAACAGAGCAGGGGATGCTTATGGTGAAAGGATCTGATCTTCATGTAAACCGGCTGAGCCTGGAAAAGGGCGAGGTAGATCTGTCTGGCGGTATTGACAGCGTGGCCTACTCCGAGGTTCAGGCACACGGAAAGTCCCAGGAAAATCTTTTTGCAAAGCTGTTCAGGTGACGGGATGCCGGAAATCAGGGAAGAGATCATGATATTTTTCACTGCGGTCCTGACGGGAGCGGTGCTCCGGACAGCGTACCGCTGCATCAGCTGTCTGAGAGAATGGATCCGGCACGAGCCTGTCGCGATAGAGCTGGAAGACCTGTTTTACTGGATTGCTGCATCAATTTATTTCTTTGTGCAGATTTACCATACAAGTGATGGTGTTATCAGATGGTATTTTATACTAGGTGTTGTGCTTGGAGCGATTTTTGCCAGCGTATTCTTTGGCTGGATAAAAAAATTACACAAAAAAATCTACACCAGAAGTCACAAAGATTTCACGAAAAACCCTTGATTCACCTCTTAAAAAAAGTTAATATAAATCATAACAGGGTGAGTAAAAGCCAGAGGGGGATCTGGCGAAAAGGGTGAGTATAAATATGGAAGGAATTAAACAGAAAAGCCGCAAAAAAAGGCAGAAACGGCGTATGCAGCGGCATAAGAGAAGCATGCTTGCCGTTAGCTCGGTAATAGTAATGCTGATGGTGGTGGTTTCTGTAAACAGCGTGACGCTGAGAGCGCAGGAACAGGAATATCAGACACAGATTTCAGATCTTGAGACACAGATTGAGGAAGAAAAGACACGGACAGAAGAGATTGATGACCTGGAAGAATATGTCGGGACAGATGAGTACGTGGAGGATGTGGCAAAGGATAAGCTGGGTCTGATTCATGAAAATGAGATCATATTCAGAGCTGAGTAAAAAGACGAATGATAAGCTTTAGGAAAGGAATTTCCTAAGGCTTTTCTTTTTTGATTTTTTTATTGCCGGGGAGCAGGCGGAAAGGGGAGCAGGAAATGGAGGAGATCAGGGAGAAGGAAAAGTTCCGGGGAAATGAAATATTCATGAATCCATACGTCGTGCAGATGGACAAGTTTGCGGATTCGCTGAAGCATTTGTCGAAGACTTTTTTAAAGCTGGAAAGTTATAAGGGGACATTTACAAAAGAAGAACTGGAAGAAATGTTTGAAAAAGTGACGGACAAGGTCTGCAGAAATTGTGAAAACAGGGAAATGTGCCTGGGGGAAAAGCGGGTGTATACCTACCAGGCCATGCATGAGATTCTGTGCGCGGCAGTGGAATATGGAGCGGAACTGAATATAGAGCTGAAGCGGAAATTGAAAAGCCAATGTATCCTGGCGCCAAGATTTCTCAGGGAAACATTGGAGGTTTTTGAAAATGCCAAAGAAATCCTTATGTGGAACAACAGGATGGTGCAGAACAGGGAGGGATATGCAGGCCAGCTTAAGAGCTTTGCAAAGATGATCCAGTATACGACAAGGGAGCTGGACGCAGGGATCTTTGAAGATGAGCATATGGAAAAACGGCTGAAAACAAGACTTAAAAAAGCGGGGATTCGTATGCTGTCCGCGGTTTTCTATATGACGCCTCAGGGAAAGTATGAGATCCATCTTACTGTGAAGGCGATGAAGGGGCAGTCGGTTTCCACCAGGGAGCTTGTGCGGCTGGTAGGAGACAGTGTGGGAAGAGAGATGATGCCGGGCAGGGGAGAGCGCCCGGTGATCGGTGAGGATTACTGTACCGTTGCCTGCATGGAGGGGGCCAGGTTCCATACGCTGCAGGGGGTGGCAAGGATCGGGAAGGGCTGCGAAAAGATATCCGGAGACACCTTCCTGATGACAGAGCTTCCCGGGGGAAAGCAGGGGATAGCCCTGTCGGACGGAATGGGCTCCGGTGAGGATGCCTTCCGGGAGAGCTCTATGGTGGTGGAAATGCTGGAAGAGCTGCTGGGAGCGGGATTTCCGGTAAAAACGGCCGTTCAGATGATGAACACCGCATTGGTGATCGGCCGGGAAGAGGTAAGGTTCTGCACAGTGGATGTCACTTTATTTGACCTGTACGAGGGCGCCTGCGAATTCGTAAAAGCGGGAGCTGCAGCTACTTTTCTGAAACGGCAGGGTGAAGTGGAAATCATCCGGTCCGCCACGCTGCCGATCGGTGTCCTGCAGGATATTGAGATTGACACCGAGACAAGAAGGCTGGAGTCCGGAGACTATGTGATCATGGTGACAGACGGGGTGATGGATGCGCTGCCGGCAGGAGAACAGGATGTGCTGATGTGTACGTTTATCCAGGATACGGATATCCTCAATCCCAGGGAGCTGGCGCATCATATTCTGGGACGGGTGCTGGAATGGTCCGGGGAAGTGCCGCTGGATGACATGACAGTGTTGGTGGCAGGGCTTTGGAGCAAGGCGTGAACCACTTGCATTTTCAGAGAAAGTTCTATATAGTTAAAGCGTAGCGCAGGCGCGGAAGATGTGCCGGCGCAGGAGAAACAGCCAGTCAAGAGGACTGATTTTATGTATCAGGAAGTAAGAACATATATACAAAAGCATAGAATGTTGAAAAGGAAGGATAAAGTTGTGGCAGGCGTATCGGGGGGACCGGACTCCATATGCCTTCTTTTCATGCTGCTTAAGCTGAGACAGGAGCTGGAGCTTTCTTTGGCGGCGGTCCATATCCATCATGGACTGAGGCAGGCGGCCGATGCGGATGAGGCATATGTCCGCAGGCTTTGTGGCGAATGGGGAGTGAAGCTTTTCGTGTTTCATGAAAACGTGGCGGAGTATGCAAGGATTCATAAGCTGACAATGGAGGAAGCAGGGAGAAATGTGCGGAGGATGCGTTTTGAAGAAGTAAGCGCATCCCTCGGAGGTGCAAAGATCGCCCTGGCCCATCATCAGGACGACAATGCAGAGACCCTGCTGCTGAATCTGTGCAGGGGAAGCCGTCTGAGAGGACTTGGGGGAATCGCGCCTGTGGAAGGGGCATATATCCGTCCTCTTCTTGGGATTCGGAAGCGGGAGATTGAATCATATCTGGAAAAACGGGGAATATCTTATTGTACGGATGAAACAAATCTGGAAGAGAACTATACCCGGAACAGAATCCGGAACAGAGTCATTCCGTATCTGGAGAAGGAAGTCAACCGGCAGACGGTCCGTCATATGGCGGATATGATGGAGGAGATCCGGGGAGTGGCCGGATATGTGCAGGAGGAGACCCTGCAATGGCTGGAGCGGTGTGTGAAGAAGGCGGATCCGAAAGGGATTCTGATCCGCCAGGAGATTTATATGCAGATCCCGGAGTTCCTGAGGTCTTATGTGCTGTGCGAGGCATTGTACCTGGCAGCCGGACACAGAAAGGATGTGGAAGGCGTCCATATCAGGGCTCTTCAAGAGTTGATGGGCAAACAGACGGGCAGGCGGATTTCTCTGCCTTATGGGCTGGAAGGCCTGCGGGACTATGAGGGGATCCTTCTGAAAAAAAGCGGGCAGAAGGAAGAAGAATCGTGTCCCCGGGTATATCAGAGGATTTTTGACAGGCCAGAGGGGCCGTTAAGATTTCCGGATTTACCCTACACGAAGTGGTTTGATTATGATATAATTAAAAATACTGTTAAAATAAGGCACAGGCAGCCGGGAGATTATCTGACGATTGACCGGCAGGGAAATACGCAGAAGCTGAAGCAGTATTTTATCAATGAAAAGATCCCGAGGGAAGAAAGGGATCGGATATGGCTTGCGGCCGACGGCCAGGAGATCATGTGGGTCGCAGGATTCAGGCAGAATCAGAAATATCAGATATCCGACAGGACGAAGAGGATCCTGGAAATAGAATTTTACGGAGGAGAAGAAAATGACTGAGAAGATCAAGGTGATGATTCCGGAAGAGGATGTGGCAAAGAGAATTGAAGAAATCGGAAAGAGGATCAGTGAAGATTATGCGGGAAAACAGGTGCATATGATCTGTGTCCTGAAAGGCGGAGTGTTCTTTATGTGTGAACTGGCTAAAAGAATTACGGTGCCGGTTTCCATGGATTTCATGAGTGTAAGCAGCTACGGAGACGGCACGTCTTCCAGCGGGGTGGTCAAGATCGCAAAGGATCTGGATGAATCCCTGGAGGGAAAGGATGTCCTGGTAGTGGAAGATATTATTGATTCCGGGCGGACACTGTTCTATCTGCTGGAAATTTTAAAGAAACGGCATCCCAAGAGCATGAGACTGTGTACGCTTCTTGACAAGCCGGACCGCAGAGTGCGGGATGTAAGCGTAGATTATGTGGGATTTGAGATCCCGGATGAATTTGTCGTGGGATACGGACTGGATTATGCACAGAAGTATAGAAATCTGCCCTATATCGGTGTGGTGGAGTTTGAAGAGTAGGAAGGGGCTGAGAGAACATTGAACAATAAAAGGACAAAAGGAGTCAGTGGCTTTACCCTGCTGCTTTTTGCAGTGGTATTGTTTGCGGTGCTCTGGTATACGAGCCGGTTTGAGGAAAGGGACCGGCAGCTTAGCTGGGAGGAGTTTCAGACGCTGGTGACAAGTGACGAGGTTGCCGGCGTGACGGTTCGCCAGAACCGGAGCGTGCCGACCGGAAGAGTGGAGGTTGAGCTTAAGAGCGAGGATGAAGAAGGGGATATTGTCAAATATCTTTATGTATCGGATGTAAATGAGATCCAGGATTATCTGAAGGAGCAGGGCGTGAATTATGCAATGCCGGATGTGCCGGAGGATAACTGGCTGATGACGACGCTTCTTCCGGTGCTTCTGATGATGGGTGGCGTTTTCCTGATCTTTGCGCTGATGAACCGACAGGGAGCCGGCGCCAATACCAAGGCGATGAGCTTTGGCAAGAGCCGTGCAAAAATGAGTACGGACAGTGACAGGAAGATTACATTTGCGGAAGTGGCGGGCCTTCAGGAGGAAAAAGAAGAACTGGAGGAAATCGTCGATTTCCTGAAATCACCAAAGAAATATATTCAGGTAGGGGCAAGAATCCCCAAAGGCGTACTTCTGGTAGGACCTCCGGGAACCGGAAAGACGCTGCTTGCCAAGGCGGTGGCCGGAGAAGCAGGAGTACCCTTCTTTACCATTTCCGGGTCTGATTTTGTGGAAATGTTTGTGGGCGTAGGTGCGTCCCGTGTCAGGGATCTGTTTGACGAGGCGAAAAGACATGCGCCCTGCATTATATTTATTGATGAGATCGATGCGGTGGCAAGGATGAGAGGAACCGGCATGGGCGGAGGCCATGACGAAAGAGAGCAGACTTTAAATCAGCTGCTGGTCGAGATGGACGGATTTGGCGTCAATGAAGGAATCATTGTAATGGCGGCCACGAACCGTGTGGATATCCTGGATCCGGCGATCCTTCGTCCGGGGCGTTTTGACCGTAAGGTAATGGTAGGACGTCCGGATGTGCAGGGAAGGGAAGAGATTCTCCGGGTACATGCGAAAGGCAAACCGCTTAGTGAGGAAGTGGACCTGAAACAGATTGCCCAGACGACGGCCGGTTTTACCGGAGCCGATCTGGAGAACCTGCTGAATGAGGCGGCAATCCTGGCGGCGAAGGACAGCCGGGTCTTCTTGAAGCAGGAGGATATAAGGAAGGCATTTGTCAAAGTGGGAATCGGAGCGGAGAAGAAGAGCCGCGTGATTTCTGAAAAGGAAAAACGGATTACCGCATTTCATGAGGCGGGTCATGCGATCCTGTTCCATGTGCTTCCGGATGTGGGACCGGTATACAGTGTCTCCATTATTCCGACAGGCGGAGCAGGAGGATATACGATGCCTTTGCCGGAACGGGATGATATGTTTAATACCAGAGGAAAGATGCTCCAGGACATTACAGTGGCGCTGGGCGGCCGGGTGGCGGAAGAAGAAGTGCTGGATGATATTACTACCGGAGCCTCACAGGATATCAAGCAGGCTACCAGTCTGGCAAAATCAATGGTAACGAAGTTTGGCATGTCGGAGGCGGTCGGACTCGTTAATTACGATAATGACAGTGACGAGGTGTTTATTGGACGGGATCTGGCCCATACCTCCAGGGGATATGGCGAGAATGTGGCAACAACCATTGACCGGGAAGTGAAGCGGATCATTGATGAATGTTACGAGAGGGCAAGGAGTATTATCAGAGAGTATGACAGTGTCCTCCATGCGTGTGCAGAACTTCTGCTGGAAAAAGAAAAGATTTCCAGAGAAGAGTTTGAGGCACTGTTTGCGGAAGAGCCTGCTGCATTAGGATAATTGTGGGCGTTAGTATAGAGAGGCGGAATGCTATATGAATCAGGCAGCATTGTTTTGTGACGGGACAGAAAGTTATGTCATCCCTGCGGAGCCGGAGGCGGGCAGCAGGGTGACTCTGCGATTCCGGACAGCGAAGGACGACAGCGTGCAGGTATTCCTGTTGACAAGAGGCGAAAGCCTTATTATGGAAAAAGAGTGTACGGAACGGGGATTCGACTATTATTCGATCCGATGTGAGCTGGGAGATGAACCGTTCCGCTACCGCTTTATGATACAGGACCAGGATCAGGATCAGGTCTGCTATTATGGCAGGTGCGGAGTGTCGGGGGAGGCGGAAGAGTTTTACGACTTTGAGATCGTTCCCGGCTTTTCCACGCCGGACTGGGCCAAAGGAGCGGTCATGTACCAGATTTATACAGACCGGTTTTATAATGGGGATCCCTCTAATGATGTGGAGACCAGAGAGTATTATTATATCGGCGGCTACAGCAGCCGGGTAACGGACTGGAGTAAATACCCCGATAAGATGGGCGTGCGTGAGTTTTACGGCGGTGATCTTCAGGGGGTGATCGATAAACTGGATTACCTGCAGGATCTGGGGGTGGAAGTGCTGTATTTTAACCCCTTGTTTGTTTCGCCGTCAAACCACAAGTACGACATTCAGGATTATGATTATATTGACCCGCATCTGGGGGTGATCGTAGAGGATGGTGGAGAGATCCTGCCGGAGGGCGTGACGGATAACAGCCAGGCTACCAAGTACCAGAAGAGGACTACAGACAGGAGGAATCTTGAGGCCAGCAATCAGCTGTTTATACGCCTGGTGGAGGAACTTCACCGCAGAGGGATGAAGATCATCCTGGACGGTGTGTTTAATCACTGCGGGTCTTTCAATAAGTGGATGGACCGTGAGCGTGTCTATGAGGGGCAGGAGGATTATTCGCCGGGGGCCTATATTTCCAAAGACAGCCCTTATCGAAGCTATTTCAGATTTTTTAAAGAGGAAGATGCGGACTGGCCGTACAACCATAATTATGACGGATGGTGGGGACATGATACCCTGCCGAAGCTGAATTATGAAGAATCGGCAAAGCTGGAAAATTATATTTTATCTGTCGGGAAGAAATGGGTGTCGCCGCCCTATAACGTGGACGGGTGGCGGCTGGATGTGGCGGCGGATCTGGGACGGAGCCCGGAGTATAATCACCAGTTCTGGAAAAAATTCCGGACGGTAGTGAAAAATGCCAATCCAAATGCACTGATCCTGGCGGAGCATTATGGGGATCCCAGTTCTTGGCTCAGAGGTGATGAATGGGATTCGGTGATGAATTATGATGCGTTTATGGAGCCGGTGACCTGGTTTTTGACCGGCATGGAGAAGCACAGTGACGAGGTGCGGGGAGAACTTTTTGGCAATGCAGATAATTTTGTCAGCGCCATTTCACACCATATGTCCAATATGCTGACGCCGTCATTACAGGTGGCGATGAATGAACTGTCCAATCACGACCACTCCCGGTTCCTGACTCGTACCAACCATATCGTGGGGCGGGTGGAAAACCTGGGGCCGGAAGCGGCGGAAGAATACGTAAATGTTGCGGTCATGCGGGAGGCTGTGGTCATGCAGATGACCTGGGTCGGCGCTCCCACGATCTATTATGGAGACGAGGCAGGCGTGTGTGGCTTTACGGATCCGGATAACCGGAGAACCTATCCCTGGGGCCGTGAGGACAAAGAGCTGATAGTATTCCATAAAGAAATGGTGCGGATCCACAAGGAATATCAGTCCTTAAAGACCGGATCATTGCAGATCCTTTCCTGGGAGGAAAATATTCTGACCTATGGGCGGTTCCGCAAAGGAGAGCAGATCGTTGTGATCATCAATAACCGGAGCGAGCTTACCGAAGTGACTGTTCCGGCCTGGCGGGCAGAAGTCCCGATGAAAGGCCGCATGGAGCGGCTGATGTATACCTGGCAGGACGGGTATACGACCGAATATGAAGAATATCTGATCCGTGACGGAGAAGTCGTGGTCAACATGGGGGCACATTCCGCCCTGGTGCTGATCGCTGTGCGGGAAGATTAAACGAACGGCGAACGGGGACGTACACTTTTTGCAAAAGTGTACGTCCCCGTTTGCGTTTGTGGGTGTCCCCAAGCGCGCTTTGCCCTGTCCCCTGTCTATTTTGTCAGGACCTCGACGCCGTTCTCGGTGACCAGTACCATGTACTCTACCTGTGCCGAAAGGCCTCCGTCTTCCGTGTAAACGGTCCAGCCGTTATCTTCGTCTATAAAAAATTCGGGGGTGCCTTCGTTGATCATAGGCTCGATGGTAAACATCATGCCGGGCACCAGCACCATTTCGCTTCCCTTAGGGGTTACGTAGCTGACGAACGGCTCTTCGTGGAAGGCAAGGCCGATGCCGTGTCCGCCGATCTCTTCAACGACGGAATAGCCGTGTTTCCGGGCGTGGGAGTTGATGGCCCAGGCGATGTCGCCCAAGTGTCCCCAGGGTTTGGCGGCCTTCAGGCCAAGCTCTACACATTCCTCGGTTACCTGCACCAGCTTTTTGGCCCGGTCGGAAATATTTCCGATCGTAAACATACGGGAGGCGTCTGAGTAATAGCCGTCCAGGATCGTGGATACGTCTACGTTGATGATGTCCCCCTCCTGAAGAATTTCATTTTCATCGGGGATCCCATGGCAGATCACATCATTGACGGAGGTGCACACGCTTTTGGGGAATCCTTCATAGTTCAGAGGTGCCGGAATCCCGCCATGTGCAACCGTGAAATCGTAGACCAGCCGGTCGATCTCGGCGGTGCTCATGCTGGCCCGGATATGGGCGGCTACATGATCCAGTACGGCGGTGTTCAGGTCGGCGCTTTTTTTGATCGCTCGGATCTGTTCTTCTGTTTTTAAGAGAGAACGGTCTGGAACGATCTGTCCCTTAGCAGCTAAGGTCCATAATTTGATATCTAATTTATCCACATGATTACCTCTTTCTTTTTTACATTTGGCGGATATTGGCCCGCTATTTCTTATTATACACCTTCCACGAGAAGCGTGTGGAGATTTTTTCGTTGTGTCCCGGGGGAAAATAAGTTATAATTTTGATAATGTAGGAAAGTATGTAGTTAGAAAGGAGCGGGCATATGTTAAGAATCGGAATGTTGACCAGCGGCGGCGACTGCCAGGCTTTAAATGCGGCAATGCGCGGCGTTGTAAAGGGAATTTGTTCAAAAAGAGACGATGTAGAAATCTATGGATTTCAAGAAGGATATAAAGGACTGATCTATTCCAATTTCAAGATGCTGACTTCCAGGGACTTTTCCGGAATCCTGACACTGGGCGGAACGATCCTTGGGACATCCCGGCAGCCCTTCAAGCTGATGCGGGTGCCGGACGAAAACGGACTGGACAAGGTAGAGGCCATGAAGCATACCTACCACAAGCTGAACCTGGACTGCCTGGTGATCCTGGGAGGCAACGGCACACATAAGACGGCAAACATGCTGAGAGAAGAAGGCCTGAACATCATCACGCTTCCAAAGACCATTGACAATGATCTGTGGGGAACGGATATGACCTTTGGTTTCCAGAGTGCGGTGGATATAGCCACAGACACCATTGATAAGATCCACACCACGGCCACCTCTCACAGCCGGGTATTTATCATCGAAGTTATGGGACATAAGGTTGGCTGGGTGACCCTTCATGCAGGCATTGCCGGCGGCGCGGATATCATCCTTCTGCCGGAGATCCCTTACGATACGGATGTGGTGGTAGACGCCATCAACAAGAGAAAGGCAGCCGGCAAACGATTTACCATCATTGCGGTTGCAGAAGGCGCTATCTCCAAGAAGGACGTAAAGCTGTCCAAGAAGGAACTGCGGGAGAAAAAGGAAAAGAAGAAATATCCGTCCGTAGCCTATGAAGTGGCAGAGAGAATTCAGAAGCGCACGGATCAGGAGGTGCGGATCACCGTGCCGGGACACATGCAAAGAGGAGGATCCCCCTGCCCGTATGACAGGGTACTGTCCACCAGATTCGGCGCGGCAGCGGCTGAGGCAATCCTGGACGGAGACTTTGGAAACATGGTGGGACTAAAAGACGGTAACATTGTAAGAGTTCCGCTGGCAGAAGTGGCCGGAAAACTCAAATATGTAGATCCGGAATCTGAGATCATCGAAGAAGCAAGAATGACAGGCATCAGTTTCGGAGATAGATAAGATAAAATAAATAAGGCAAAATAAATCAGACGTAAATCAAAAGACAGGAAGTGTAAAACATGTCATATATGGCATTGTACCGGAAATTTCGCCCCGGTGAGTTTGAAGATGTGAAAGGCCAGGATGCCATTGTCAAGACCTTGAAAAATCAGATATCCGCCGGGCGGATCGGACATGCATATTTGTTCTGCGGGACCCGGGGGACCGGAAAGACCACGGTGGCAAAAATCTTTGCCAAGGCCGTGAACTGTGAGCACCCGGTGGACGGCAGCCCCTGCGGAGAGTGCGCGGCCTGCCGGGCGATTGCGGCAGGGAACTCTATGAACGTGATCGAGATCGACGCGGCCTCTAATAACGGTGTGGACAATATCCGGGAAATCCGGGAAGAAGTAGCTTACCGGCCGACAGAAGGACGCTACAAGGTCTATATCATCGATGAGGTCCATATGCTGTCCATAGGGGCGTTCAATGCACTGTTAAAAACACTGGAGGAACCGCCGGAATATGTGATCTTTATCCTGGCGACAACGGAAGCAAATAAAATCCCGGTGACCATTTTAAGCCGGTGCCAGCGATATGATTTTAAACGTATCTCCATCGATACCATTGCAGCGAGGCTCCGGGAGCTGATCGACAAGGAGCAGTGGGATGTGGAGGAAAAGGCGGTCCGGTATATCGCAAAGGCGGCGGACGGCTCCATGCGGGACGGTTTAAGCCTGCTGGATCAGTGTGCGGCCTTCTATATCGGGGAGCGTCTGACCTATGACCACGTGCTGGAGATCCTGGGGGCGGTGGACACGGATGTGTTCAGCCGGCTGCTTAGGGAAATCCTTTCCATGGACGTATCCAAAGTGATCGAAACCGTGGATGAGCTGGTGATGGGAGGCAGAGAGCTGTCTCAGCTGGCGGCGGATTTTACCTGGTATCTGCGGAATCTCCTGCTGGTAAAGTGCTCCGATGATATGGAGGACGTGCTGGATGTATCCACGGAGAACCTGGCGCAGCTAAAGGAAGAAGCCGGGATGATCGAAAATGAGACTCTGATCCGCTATATCCGGATCTTTTCAGATCTGACCAGCCAGCTTCGGTATTCTACGCAGAAGAGGGTGCTCCTGGAGGTAACGCTGATCAAGCTGTGCCGGCCGGCCATGGAGCAGAATTCCGATGCGCTGCTGGATCGGATCCGGCTGATCGAAAAGCAGCTGGAGGAAGGTGCGGCAGTCAGGGTGGACGCAGAGGCATCCGTGGCTGGAAGCCATCGGGAAGAAGAAAGGGAGGCGCCCCGGAAAGTGAAACAGGAGCTTCCCAAGGCCCTGAACGAGGATGTAAAAGCAGTGGCGAAGGATTTTCGGAGTATTGCAGGGGATGCATCTCCCATGCTCCGGACATATCTGAAGAAAGTGCGCTTAAGCGCAGGAGAGGGCAATCGCCTGATGATCGTGGCGCCGGATGAGATGAGCGCCGGAGTGCTGGGCACAGAGGCCCACAAAGAAGAGCTTGAAAGACTGATCGAGGAAAAGATCGGGAAAACAGTAGAGCTGGAGGTCCGTCAGGTAGAAAATGGCGGGCGGTTTGAGGACAGCTTTGTTGATATTGAAAAGCTGATCCACATGGAAATAACAGTGGAAGACTAGGAGGATATAAAAATGGCAAAACGGGGAGGATTCCCGGGCGGCGGTATGCCGGGAAACATGGCAAATCTGATGAAGCAGGCACAGAAGATGCAGCGTCAGATGGAAGAACAGGCAAAGGAGATGGAAACCAAAGAGTTTACGGCAACTGCCGGAGGCGGAGCTGTTGAGGTGACCATGTCCGGGACTAAGAAGATTACGAAAGTGAAGCTGGACGAGGAAGTCGTGGATCCGGATGATGTGGAGATGCTGGAAGACCTGATCGTTGCAGCGGTAAATGAAGTGCTGGAAAAGGTAGATGAGGCGTCTGCCGCGGCAATGTCCAAATTTACAGGAGGAATGGGCGGCGGTATGCCGGGGCTGTTCTAAGAGGAGTTGTTTGCATGGATTATTACAGCAGTCAGATCAGCAAGCTAATTGAAGAACTGTCGTGCCTTCCGGGCATTGGTGCAAAGTCAGCGGCAAGGCTGGCTTTTCACTTGATACATATGCCGGCAGAGGATGTGAAAAGACTGGCGGACACCATGGTCCAGGCCAGGGAAAATGTCCGTTACTGCAAGGAATGTTATACACTGACAGACCAGGAGCTGTGCCCGATCTGTAAGAGCAGCGCCAGAGACCACAAGACCATTATGGTGGTGGAGAATACCAGGGATCTGGCGGCTTATGAAAAGACGGGAAAATACAATGGTGTCTACCATGTGCTCCACGGGGCGATCTCGCCCATGCTGGGAATCGGGCCGGAGGATATCAAGCTGAAAGAACTGATTACCCGCCTGGAGGGCGACGTGGAGGAAGTGATCATCGCTACCAACTCAAGCCTTGAGGGAGAGACGACGGCGATGTATATCAGTAAGCTCATCAAGCCGACGGGCATCAAGGTCAGCCGGATCGCCAGCGGCGTGCCGGTGGGCGGAGATCTGGAGTATATTGATGAAGTGACCCTTCTGCGGGCGCTGGAAGGAAGGACAGAGCTTTAAGAAGAGTGCAAATGTAAGATCAGGTGAGTGATGGAATTATGAGAAAGAAAAAAGTGACGTCCACGGATGTGGCCAGGGAGGCAGGCGTTTCCCAGGCTACTGTGTCCATGATCCTGAACAAAAAATACAACGTCTCTTTTTCCAGGGAAACCATAGAGAGGGTAGAGGCAGCGGCCCGGAAACTGGGGTATACAGCCGCAAAGCCAAAGAGCAGAAAAAATGCCAGACGGGAAAAGCTTCTGGTAGTGTTTTGCTCCAATCTGACCAATCCCTACTATGTGATGCTCCTGCAGGGAATTGAATCCAGGGCAAAGGAGGCGGGATTTGGCCTGTTTGTATGCAATACCCAGCGGGACCTCAAGATGGAGGAGCGTTATCTGAAAATGATGCTGCAGCTTAAGCCGCTGGGAATCATATATACCTGTAATCCCAGTCACTGCTTTATGAAGCAGGTAGAGGAACTGGCCAGGCAGATACCGGTAGTGGTGGTCAACAACCAGAATGAAAAGATGAACGTGGATGCGGTGGAGCTTGATAATTCAAAGCTTGGCCGTATTATGGCAAGGCATCTGCTGGAGCTGGGACATCACAAGGTGGCTTATATAGCGCCGCCGCTTACAGCCCGGCAGAAGCAGCGTTCCAAAAGGGTGGAAGGCTTCCTGAAGGAATATGAAGAGGCAGGATTTAAGGACGGCGTCATCATCAAGGCGGCGGGAGAAGAAATGGATCTGACCGTGGCTCACATTGATTCGGAATATAAGATCGGCTATGACCTGACCAGGGAGCTTCTTGAGGAGACCAGGGATATTACAGCTATCGTGGGACTCAATGATATGATTGCTTTCGGCATACTGGATGCGCTTCAGGAGGAAAAGATCCGGGTTCCGGCGGAGATGTCAGTGATGGGATGCGACAATACGCTGTTTGCGCGTATCCACAAAGTGGCACTTACCACCATTGATCATTTTGTGGTGTATAAGGGGCGGGATGCCTGCGACATTATCATGAAGAAGATCGATTCCCGGGATACCCAGTATGCGGACCTGGAGCCGGTCAGCAGCTACCATGTGGAGTATGAGCCAAGGCTGATCGTACGGGGGACGACCGGATATCTTTCCGGCAGAAAAAGAAAATAAAATTAATGATTTTGCGAAAATTATTAATAATAAAATGTTTGCGAAAATCCTTATAATGTCGGGAGAACCAGGCGTTTTGAAAAAGAAGACAAGAAAATATTCAAGACTTTTGTTAATAAAATAAAAGTATCAGTTTAAAAAATTATTAATAGAAAACAGCACTATTGACCAGTATAAAGAGATTACGTTATAATTCAAGTATCTGGGAAACTGTTAAATGTAAATTAGGAGGAAATGAACATGAAATTTTTCATCGACACAGCAAAGGTAGAGGACATTAAAAAGGCAAACGATATGGGTGTGATCTGTGGTGTTACCACGAATCCGTCTCTGATCGCAAAAGAGGGAAGAGTGTTTGAGGAAGTGATCGCAGAAATCGCATCTATCGTAGACGGACCGATCAGCGGAGAGGTAAAAGCAACTACCACAGACGCGGAAGGTATGATCGCAGAGGGCCGCAAGATCGCTAAGATCCACAAAAACATGGTAGTAAAGATCCCGATGACTGTAGAAGGCTTAAAAGCGGTGAAGGTACTTTCCTCCGAAGGCATCAAGACCAATGTAACACTGATTTTTACGGCTAACCAGGCACTTCTGGCAGCAAGAGCCGGAGCTACTTATGTATCTCCGTTCCTGGGACGTCTGGACGACATCTCTGTAAGAGGAACTGACCTGATTGCGGAGATTTCCGAGATTTTCAAGATTGCAGGCATCCAGACAGAGATCATCGCGGCCAGCATCCGTCACCCAATGCATGTGACAGACTGTGCACTGGCAGGAGCTGATATCGCAACGGTTCCATATGCAGTAATCGAAAAGATGACCAAACATCCGCTGACAGATGCAGGAATCGAAAAATTCCAGGCAGATTATAAAGCGGTATTTGGAGAATAATTTTTGGGAGGACATCATGGATAAATTAGAGTTGATGAAAACGGCCAATGAGATCCGCAAAGGCGTGATCACGGCGGTACACAGTGCCAAGTCCGGGCATCCGGGCGGATCTCTTTCAGCGGCTGACATTTACACATATTTATATTTTGAAGAGATGAATATCGATCCAAAGGATCCGAAAAAAGCAGACAGAGACCGGTTTGTACTGTCCAAAGGACACACGGCTCCGGGATATTATTCTGCGCTGGCCCACAGAGGCTTTTTTCCGGTGGAGGATCTTACGACCCTTCGTAAGACAGGATCTTATCTGCAGGGACATCCGGATATGAAGCATATTCCGGGCGTGGATATGTCCAGCGGATCTCTGGGGCAGGGAATCTCCGCCGCTGTCGGGATGGCCATTGCTGCAAAGCTTTCCGGCGACAGCTACAGAGTTTATACACTTCTTGGCGACGGCGAGATCCAGGAGGGGCAGGTCTGGGAGGCGGCAATGCTGGCAGCCCACAGAAAGCTGGACAACCTGGTAGTGATCGTAGATAACAATAATCTGCAGATTGATGGCGCGATCGACGATGTCAATTCTCCGTATCCGATTGATAAGAAGTTTGAGGCGTTTAATTTCCATGTGATCAATATCGACGGCCATGACTTTGATGCTATCGATGCGGCTTTTAAGGAAGCAAGGGAAACCAAGGGTCAGCCGACGGCTATTATCGCAAAGACCGTGAAAGGAAAAGGAGTATCCTTTATGGAGAACCAGGCCTCCTGGCATGGTGCGGCCCCGAATGACGAACAGTATGAGGTGGCTATGGCAGATTTAGAGAAAGTAGGTGAAGCATTATGTCAGAAGTAAAGAAGATCGCAACAAGAGAAAGCTACGGTAATGCTTTAGTAGAACTGGGAAAAGAACACGAGGATCTGGTAGTGCTGGACGCGGACCTGGCGGCAGCTACAAAGACCGGAACCTTTAAGAAGGCGTTCCCGGAACGTCATATCGACTGCGGAATCGCAGAGAGCAACATGATGGGTGTGGCGGCAGGTCTGGCAGCAGCCGGAAAGGTTCCTTTCGCAAGCTCTTTTGCTATGTTTGCGGCAGGACGTGCGTTTGAGCAGGTGAGAAACTCCATCGGCTATCCACATCTGAACGTAAAGATCGGTGCGACCCATGCAAGTATTTCTGTCGGAGAAGACGGCGCAACTCATCAGTGTAATGAGGATCTGGCGCTGATGCGCACGATTCCGGGCATGGTAGTCATCAACCCGTCTGACGACGTGGAGGCAAAAGCAGCAGTGAAGGCGGCCTACGAGCATGTGGGACCGGTGTATCTGCGGTTTGGACGTGCGGCAGTGCCGGTGATCAATGACAATCCGGATTATAAATTCGAGATCGGGAAATCCATCACCTTAAGAGAAGGAACGGATGTGACTATCATTGCGGCAGGACTTCCGGTGTCTGAGTCTCTGGCGGCGGCCGAGAAGCTGGCGGCAGACGGCATCAGCGCACAGGTGATCAACATGCACACCATCAAGCCTCTGGATGAGGAGGCGGTGATCCAGGCAGCAGAAAAGACCGGAAAGATCGTGACGGTAGAAGAGCACTCCGTTATCGGCGGCCTGGGAAGCGCAGTCTGCGACGTGGTGGCACAGAAGGCTCCCGCAAAGGTACTGAAGATTGGCGTGAACGACGTGTTTGGAGAGTCCGGACCGGCAGCAGAGCTGATCAAGAAGTATGGACTGGACGCAGACAGCATTTACGAAAAAGTAAAGGCATTTGTATAAGTTAGATAAAAATACTGTGGAAGGAGGAGCTTTCACAGTATTTTTTTTATCCACTTTTTCAATGGGGACGGGGGATTTTCGAAAATCCCCCGTCCCCATCCGACATTTTCGGACGCACGATTTGGCAGGGGGTAAGAAGGGGCGTCGAACCTGGGACGATCCTGCCGGAAACTTCCCCGGACAGGCTTCACCGAATGGCAAAATACGCAAAATCCATATGCTATCATAACCAAAAATACAAAAAATGAGGTGAGAGTATATGGAAAGACAGCTTCCAAAAAATGTAAGGCAGATCGGGAACGTCAGTGACGAACCGAAGATCTATGTAGAAGATTATGTGGATACTTATCTGAACCAGTTAAAGGACAAAGCAAAGGAGGAGCCGGTGGGGATCGCGCTGGCAGGAGAAATACTGGTACTGGAAGGGCAGCCCGTAGTGTACATATCCGGGGCTTTCAGGCTGGCGGAAGTAGAGGTTCGGGGGAAGGAAATTTCTCTGAAGGAAGAGACGGTAAAACAAATGGAAACGGACCGGAAAAAGTACTTTCCGGAAACAGAGATCGTGGGCTGGGGCCTGATCGAAGATGGGAAGCCCATGGGAAGGAGCCGGGAGGTAGGACGGATCCACAGCAAATACTTTTCCAAGGATCAGTCTGTCTTCATATGGAAGGATTCCCTGGACGGAGAAGAAGTTTTCTATGCGTTTAAATACGGGGAATTGATGCAGATGGGCGGGCACTATGTGTTCTATGAAAAGAATCCCGCCATGCAGAATTATATGATCAGTACACGAAAAAAGATTGGCGTTACACCCAGTGAAGTGGTTGAGGATCGAGCTGCAAAGGATTTTCGTAGTGTCGTAAGGGAACGGATGGATGCAAAGTCAGATCGTCAGAATTCCCGGCTTATCTATATTACAAGTGCGCTGCTGGTAGTAGTTGTACTGGTGATCGGTGTCTCAACCATGAATAATTATGATAAGATGGAAGCCGTGCAGAGTTCATTGGAATCACTGTCGCAGTCTGTCAATTCACCGGAGAGCCAGACGGAGACCGTGACAGAAGATGAAGGAGATGATGAAGAGGAGGGAGCGGCAGCAAAAGCCCAGGTAGAAACAGGGGAAACAGAAAGTGTCCAGGAGGCATCCGGGGATACTGCTTCGGACTCTTCCGGCGAGGGTGATACAGACGATACGGGAGCCGTCATGACAGCGGACCCGTCAGAGATCGACCTGGATGAGGATGATTATTACGTGGTTCAGAAGGGAGATACATTGGATACCATCAGCATGAAAGTGTACGGAGATGCCGCTCATGTGGATGCGATCTGCAGGATGAACGGACTGTCAGATGGAAATCTGATTTACATTGGACAAAAATTACTGCTTCCATAGTATGGAAATTATGATACAATATATAAGATGCAAATGAAGACCAGCAAAGGTGAGGCAGATGATACACTGGAAAAGGAAGAAATTCCGGGTCCTGGAAAAGGATCAGGATCCGACAGATAAAATTGTAGACCGTATTTTAGGAGAACTCAGGAAAGAAGACCACCCGGAGACGGAGGCCATGGAGGAGGCAAAGTGGCAGAAGCGTAAGCGCTGGAAGAAAACGGGCATCATAGCCGGAAGTATCCTGGCAGTGTCGATCGGGATCTATCTTTTGATCAATCTTCAGACTTATACCAGCGTTCGAACCGTTGACACTTATCCGGTCAGCGGGGCAGCCAGCAATGAGTACAAGCAGTTTGCTGATGGTGTGCTCAAGTACAGCAGAGACGGGATTTCCTATCTGGATCAGAAGGGCAGCGAGGTGTGGAACCAGCCGTACCAGATCCAGAATCCTGTAGTCGATGTGAATGAGACTTCCGGAGCCGTAGCGGATAAGGGCGGAAACGCAATTCTGGTGTTTAATGAAGAAGGGCTGCGGGGAGAGATAGAGACAGACCTTCCGATTGAAAGAATCAGCGTGTCGGAACAGGGCATCGTCAGTGTGATCCTGATTGATGAAAGTTCTTCGCAGATTCTTTGTTATGATGCGGCGGGGAATATTCTGGTAGAGCATAAGACGTCTGTGAACGGGACAGGCTATCCGATGGATGCGGCGCTGTCGCCGGACGGCGAGATCCTGCAGGTGCTGTACCTCTATACACAGGATGGGACGATCACCTCCCGGGTTGCGTACTATAACTTTGGGCAAGAAGGAGAAAGCGAGACAGACCATCAGGTGACGGAGCAGGAATATAAGGATGTGGTGATGGCGGACGGATTTTTCATGAATCAGTCAGTTTCTGCGGCGGTTGGAGACAATATGCTGACTATTTTCCGGGGGAAAAGCGTGCCGGAAGAAGCAGTAAAGGTAGAGATTGACAAAGAAATCAAAAGTGTTTTCCACAGCCAGAAATATATCGGGATGATCCTGAAAAATGAAGGAAAAGAAGGGTATGAGCTCCGGCTTTATAATGACCGGGGGCAGATGGCGATGTCTGAGGATTTTTCCGGCGATTACAGCAATGTTAAGATCTGCGGCAGTCAGGTGATCATGTATGACGGGAAGAACTGCAGCATTTTTACCAGAGGAGGAATCCAGAAATTTGAAGGGGAGATGAACAGCAATATACTGGAAATTTTCCCGGTAGCAGGGGTAAATAAGTACATTGTGATGAACGAGAACGGAATGGAAGTTGTCCGTCTTGTAAAATAAGGAGAGCGTATGAATTGGTTATCAATGACAGTAGGAGCAATATTTCTGATCTGCCTGATCGTCGGCTTTATGCGGGGCGCGGTTAAGATCATCGTATCCCTTGCGGCAACCGTGGTCACGCTGGTGCTGGTCTGGTTCGCCACCCCGTATGCAGCGGACGCGCTGGCAAAGTATACGCCGCTGGATGATATGATCAAGAGCCAGGTGGTCACGACCATGGCAAATGCGGCGTCCGCCCAGCTGGGAGGCGAGGATCAGAGCGGAATGGACGCGGACAGTGTGCGCAGGGTGCTGAACGCTACGGGCGTGTCGGAAGAGACCCTTGCCCAGTACGGGGTCAGTATTGATGATATTGTAAACGGAAATGTGACCAGCAGCGATCTGGCCCAGTTTGGTATCTCCGGCGACCTGCTGGACGGCCTTCAGGGTGAGGAAGGAACCGCCATGGAGGATATCATCACCAGTGCGGAGATCCCCAGAGATCTGCAGATCTCTGCGATCGAGGGAGCCGATCTGCCGGATCTTTTCAAGAGCCTGCTGACGGAAAATAACAACAGCGAGATGTACACCAGACTGGGGGCGACTACATTTGCGGAATATGTAGGCGACTTCCTGGCAAAACTGATCTTAAATATTCTGGCGTTTTTAGGAACCTTTATCCTGATCACGATCATCATACGGGCCATTGTATTCGCCCTGGATATCGTATCCGATCTGCCGGTGCTGGGAGTGTTAAACCGGCTGGCCGGAGGCGTGATCGGCCTTAGCGGCGCGCTGATCATTGTGTGGACCGCTTTTGTGGTGATCACCCTTCTTTATGTGACCAGTTTTGGAAAAGAACTCTATACCATGATAGAAACAGACAATTTTTTGAGTGTTCTGTATCAATACAATCCGATCATGAGTCTGGCGACCATGTTCCGATAGACACCTGTAAATGTGAAGACACAGTAAGGAGGAAGAAGGAAATGCCATTACTGAACGAAAACTACCAGAACCTGGAAGAAAGCTATCTGTTTGCGGAGATCGCAAGACGGGTCAGCAAATATGAAGAAGCCCATCCGGACCAGAAGATCATCCGGCTGGGGATCGGAGACGTGACAAAGCCTCTGACAAAGAAAGTGATCGAGGCGCTCCACAAAGCGGTGGAGGAGCAGGCGGTTTCCGAAACCTTCCGGGGATACGGACCGGAGAAAGGATATGATTTCCTGCGGAACGCCATTTCTGCGTATTATAAGAAAAACGGAGCGGACGTAGATCCGGATACCATCTTCATTTCCGACGGCGCAAAAAGCGATACCGGCAACATCACGGATCTGTTTGGCAAAGACAATGTAGTCCTGGTGCCGGACCCGGTTTATCCGGTCTACGTAGACACCAATCTCATGGACGGCCGTAAGATCGTTTATATGAACGGTACAGCAGAAAATGATTTCCTGCCCATGCCGGATCCGTCGGTGAAGGCAGACCTGATCTATCTGTGCTCGCCCAATAACCCTACAGGAGCCTGCTACAGCAAAGAGCAGCTGGAAAAGTGGGTGGCGTATGCAAAAGAAATGCAGGCAGTGATCCTGTTTGACGCGGCTTATGAAGCTTTCGTGTCAGATCCGGCGCTTCCCAGAAGTATCTTTGAGATCGAAGGCGCAAAAGAATGTGCCATCGAATTCTGCTCCTTATCCAAAACAGCAGGATTTACCGGAACCAGATGTTCTTACACCGTCATTCCCAAAGAACTGGTATTCCCGGCATCTAACGGAGCAGAACTCTCCCTACATGCCATGTGGAACCGGAGACATTCCACCAAATTTAACGGGACGCCGTATATCGTGCAGCGTGCGGCGGAGGCAGTCTTCACAGAAGAAGGAATGGCGGAGTGCATGGAAAACATCGAATACTACCGGCAGAATGCAAAGATCATTGCCGATGTGCTGAGAAAGAAAAACATTCCCTTTACCGGAGGCGTGAACTCTCCCTATATCTGGTTTGAGTGCCCCAAAGGCATGGAATCCTGGGAGTTCTTTGATTATCTTTTGACCCATGCCCAGGTGGTGGGAACACCGGGAGCCGGGTTTGGCGAGAACGGCAAGAATTATTTCCGCCTGACGGCATTCGGACAGCACGAGAGTACGGCGGAGGCCATGCGGCGGTTTGAGGAGTTGTTTTAACTAACATTTTATGAAGTGTTTACAATTAAAAATGTATAAAAAGAATAGAATATAAGCAATTCAAAAAATATAAAATGATAAATAAGTGCGGATTTTCCAAGCGTTCTTAGAGCGCGCATTGGAACTCCGCGCTTTTTTTATACAGTAAAATGAGTAAAAAATGTATAACACAATTTTTACACTGCTTTACAAAGGTATGATAGATTAGCATTTTTTAATATGCTAAAATACAACCCGTTAAGCGATACGCTATGTTCTGAAAGGAGGAGTCAGAAAGAGAATGAAGAAGCAAAGACAGGCTGCCTTTATCGGAAAAATGATAGGATGTATTTTCTTCCTGTTTATTTCTCTGTTTCCGATATACTGGCTGGTGGCCATGGCAATCCGTCCTGTAAGTGAAATGGAAGGGAATATTTCATTACTCCCTGGTGCAGTGACGTTGGAATATTTTGCAGATCTATTCCAGAATGAAGGATTTGGACAGGCAATTGCAAACAGTTTGCAGACGACATTTGGTTCCCTGATCATATCATTGCTTGTGGGAATCTGTGCGGCGTATGTGATTGCAAGAAGAAGGTTTCAATTTAAGATGAAACAGCCGATGACCTACTGGGTGCTTCTGGTGCGTGTATTACCGCCGGTTGCATTTGTAATACCGCTGTACATCATGTTTAATCAGGTAGGGTTGATCAATACAAAGGTTCCGGTAATGCTTGCATGTGTATTGATTAATGTTCCGCTTATTATCTGGTTTTTACTGTCTTTCTTCCAGGAAATTCCGGAAGAGGTTGAAGAAAGTGCCAAGGTAGACGGAGCAACGGAGTGGCAGTTGTTTACAAGAGTCGTCATGCCTCTTGTCGCACCGGGAGTTGCAGCAGTATCCATGCTTTCTTTTATGTATGCATGGAATGAATATACCTATACGGTTATTTTCACAAGGAGTTCTGTAAATAATACAGTGCCGTTAGCATTGGCTCTGCTGAATACCGAAGACAGTCTGACAAATTTCGGGCTGGTAGCGGCAGGCGGAGTGATATCGGTGATTCCGATTACATTATTTGTTATTTTCGCACAGAATTACCTGATTTCAGGTCTTTCCAGTGGTGCGGTGAAAGGTTAAGAGGAGAAAAGAAGAAAATGAAAAGAAAAAGTTTATGTATGATTTTAGCAGGAATGATGGCATTATCTCTCACAGCATGTGGAGGAAACGGCGGCGGAGACAGTGCAGAGGCATCTGCAGATGGAAGCACTACCATGTCCATTGCATTAAGAGGCGGCGTGTATGCCGATGTAATCAAAGAGTGTCTCCCGGCATTTGAAGAAGAACATAACGTAACCATTGATGTACAGGAACTTTCCGAAGAAGATCTTCATACATCTGTGGCGTTAAATGCAACCAGTGCAGAAGGAGCGTATGATCTGGTAATGGTTGACGGTTCCTGGATGGCAGAGTATACAGAAGCGGGTGTGCTGGCGAATCTTTCTGATCTTGGATATGAACTGGATGATGATATCATCGAAGCAACTACTTCTATCTGCTATGTAGACGATAGCGTTTATCTGGCTCCATATTATGGAAATGTAACCGTTCTGATGATGAACAAGGCGAATGTAGAAGAAGCTGGTTATACGGTGGATAGCGTGGATTCGCTGGAAGCGGTTCTTGATATCTGTGAACAGGCAAAAGCAAATGGTAAGAACGGATTCCTTTATCGTGGAGACAATCAGAACAACCTGGTAGTTGACTTCCTTCCGATCCTGCTTTCTTATGGCGGATGGGTAGTAGATGAGGAGAATCAGCCTACTGTAAACAGCGATGAATTTATTGATGCAATGAACTATTATGTAGAACTGATCGGAACCGGCGAAGCACAGGTAAAAGATGACCTGGTAGCGTCGATTGATAACGGCACAGCTACCATGGGAGTTGCATGGCCGGGATGGTATACCCCGACAGCTGATTCTGCGGCAGATTATATCGCGATGAGCGGAAAAGCTACCAGTGATGCAGAGGCATTCGCGTCCAACGTATATGGAATCTGGTGCCTGGGTGTTCCGGAAAACAGCCAGAACAAAGAACTTGCAACAGAACTTTTGAGCTATCTGATGGACAAAGACGTGCAGTATAGTACTGTAGAGTCTGGCGGAGTACCATGTCGTTATTCAAGCCTTCAGGATGAAGAGGTACTTGCAAAATATCCGCAGTATGAGGTGGTTTGTAAAGCGCTTGAGACAGGCGTATACCGTCCGGTTATTGCAGAGTGGACAGAATTCTATACCACTCTTGGTTCCGAAATGGATAATATTATCAACGGAGCAAAAACAGTAGAAGAAGGTCTGAATGATGCGCAAACAGAGTTAGAAGAACTGATGGCAAGGTGATCCTATGGCAAAGAGAAATAATTTAAGTGAATCTGCTGTGCAGGCAAAACGATTCAGCACAGCCATGATTACTCCTACTTTTATCGTATTGGCAATTATGACCGTATATCCGTTGCTTTTCACATTTGTATACAGTTTTACGGATTATAACCTGCTGGGAACGATGAGCGGATCGGTAAATGCAACCGGTATAAAAAATTATACAGATATCCTGACAGACGGCTATTTCCAGCAGTCTGTCTGGAACACTGTAAAGTTTACAATCCTGACTGTAGTGTTTGAAATGTTAGTAGGATTTATCATGGCGTTATTTGTAAACAGCCTGAATAAAGGGCAGAAGATCATGCGTACACTGCTGCTTCTTCCCTACCTGCTTCCCACGGTAACAGTGGCGCTGATCTGGAGAATGATGCTTTCTCCGAACTACGGAATTGTCAATCAGTTTTTGGAGAGTTTACATATTCCGGTATACAACTGGTTTTCGGATATTGAAACAGCGTTTGGTATGCTGGTCCTGATTGATGTATGGCAGTGCGCTCCATTTGTGTTCCTGCTTCTTTATGCAGCTTTACAGTCTGTTCCGCAGTCACAGTATGAGGCTGCGAGAATGGACGGCGCAGGCCCGCTTAAGATATTGTTTTATATCACAATACCTAATATTAAAAAGAGTTTGGCTCTGTGCGCACTGTTAAGAACCATCGACAGTTTCCGGTTGTTCGATAAGGTAAATCTGTTGACTGGCGGCGGCCCGGCAAACAGTACATCTACGATTACACAGTATCTGTACAATTATGGTATCAAGACGTTCGATTTTGGATTTGGCAGCGCCGGAGCCGTGGTAATGTTGATTATTGTACTCATCCTGTCGAGTTTCTATATCAAGAGGGCTATAAAGTAGAAAAGAAGAGAAATATATGAAGCTTACATTTGTTAATGTCGGTTATGGAGAAGCGATTCTTCTTGAATGGGAAGAATCGGGCCATACATTTACAGCATTGATTGATGGAGGAAGTTCGGAGGAACGCGAGTATCAGGCGCGTTCCTCCGAACGTATTCCCATATGGAAGTATTTAAAAAAAATAGGAATAGAGCGGCTGGATCTTATGGTCTGTACACATATACACGAGGATCATGTGGGCGGTCTGGTTAAAATAGCTCAATTATATCCAGTGAAAGAATTTTGGCAGGGATTTTCGCCGGAGTTCTACAAAAAAATGTACTGGATTGATCCTTTACTTGCAGAAGCACCTGCGCAGAACAGGTTTATACAGGCATTAAATCAATATCAGGCATTGTGTGAAACCGTTGCAAAGCAGGGTGGGAAAATCTGTAAAGTCTCAGAAGGAACAGAGTTGTTCTGTGGAAAGAACAGGAGCATAAAGGTTGTCGGACCGTCAGAAAACAGACTGGCAGCTGTTGAAAGAGATCTGGTAAGTCTTTTTGAAGATAAAATACTGGAATCCTTTTTACAGAGAGTATCCTGCCTGGACGAAGGAATGAATAATCAAAGCCTGATTTTGCGGGTGGAATGGAGTGGCGTTTCGATACTGCTCCCCGGTGATACCAATCGTGAAGGATACGAAGATCTGTCAGAGGATTCTGTCAGGGCGAATATTTTTAAACTGGGACATCACGGACAGAAAGATAGTATCAGTGATGAACTTCTGGAGAAGATTTCCCCGGAAATAGCTGTGTGCTGTGCGTCAAGTGACCAGAAGTATCACAGCGCAGATGAAAAAGTCATGATACAATTGGAAAAAAGTGGAGTGAAAATATTTTTTTCCGATTGTCCGCCGGTTATGGGGGAACAGGTGCCGCCCCATCAGGCATTGGTATTTCGTATAGAAGAAGGGGAAATTAAAGAGAAAAAATATATTTCGAAGGAGAAAGCGTATGAATCAGAAATATGATGTGATGGTGATCGGACCGGTATCCCTTGATCATAATATTGATTATGAAGGAAATGAAAGAAACGAGATTGGCGGCGCTGTGGTGGCTTCTGGATTTGCGGCGGCAGGAAGCGGCGCAAAGACAGCGATTTTCTGTAAATTTAATTCAAAGGATCTTACGGTTTCTGGATGTTTTGGGGGAATCCGGGCAGATCTTTACCAGGGAGAGTCTGCGCATACCTGTGCTATAAAAAATCAGTATTTTACAGCAGATAAAGAAAGAAGAGCGTGTACATCTCTTGGCGTATGTGATCCGTTTCGATTTGAAGAACTGCCGGAGATAGAGACAGATGTCTATCATTTTGCCGGTCTTGTCTATGGCGACTTTGATGGAGAACTTCTTGAGGAAGCCGCCCGGCACGGCAAGGTTGCGCTGGATGTCCAGTGTATGCTCCGGCATGTGGAGGCGGATGGTTCCATGCAGTTCCATGATTGGGCAGAAAAAAAGAAATATCTGCCGATGATCCATTATTTAAAGACGGATGCGGCGGAGGCGGAAATTCTGACAGGACTGACTGACCGGGCAGAAGCCGCAAAAAAACTGTATGGATGGGGTGCAAAAGAAATTGTGATCACCCATAATACGGAAGTGCTTGCGTATGACGGCAACAAAATATATACCTGTCCAATTAAGGCAAGAAATCTTTCGGGGCGGACCGGAAGAGGAGATACAACATTTGCGGGATATATTGCGGCGAGACAGAAGGAATCTGTGGAAGATGCTCTATTATATTGTACAGCCCTGGTTTCGCTGAAGATGGAGACGCCGGGACCATTTAAAGGAACAAAAAAAGACGTGTTGGAGTATATCCATGAATTCTACAAATAAGCTGTTTAAGAGAACTGTTATGATGGTGTCCGGGATCGCATTTATCAGCCTCTGCGTTGGTCTTTACCGTCTGAGTGGTTTTGGGGTTGATGCCTTTACATGTATGAACCTGGGAATCAGCGGATTCCTGGACATGCAGTTCGGAACCTGGCAGCTGATCATGAATGCCATGATCCTGGCAGTAGTGTTTTTTACTGCCAGAGAATGTATTGGGGCCGGGACCATTGTCAATATGGTCTGCGTGGGTTACGGAGCAGATCTCCTCTGCTGGCTGGTGCAGGACGCGGGACAGGTAGAGCTGACTCTTCCCCTGCGAATCGGAGCCCTGGTTCTGGGCTCTGTTTTTGCAGGTCTGGGCGTGGCCTTTTATATGGTGGCAGAGATGGGGGTTGCGCCCTATGACAGTGTGGCGATCATTATAGAGAAACTGACCGGGGGAAAGATTCCTTTCCACTACGGAAGAGTGGGGAGTGATGTTACCGTGGTGATCGTGGGAGTGATTTTCTGCCTGCTGGCAGGAGATTCCCTGTGGACTATCATCGGACTTGGTACTATCTGCAACGCCTGCCTTAACGGACCGCTGATCCAGTTCTTCCGGAAGCATGTCAGCGAGCCGTTGCTGAAGAGGTAACTTTTAGTATATTAGTAGAACGTCTGGGATACATAGGAACGTACATACTCCAGGAATTTCCGGATGGCCGGGGCCGGGTTATCGGTATCAGACCAGGCAACGCCCAGCGTCCGGGTATAGTGGGCGTCAAAGGGACGCACGCATACCCGGAACGGAGCCTGTTCCAGTAGAAGGCGGGGCAGGATCGTGACGCCAAAGCCCTGCTCTACCATTTTTAAAGTGGCAAAGTCCTCGTTGAGCTGATATTGGACTTTGGGAGAAATGTGGTTGCTTTTAAATATTTTTCCTGTTTCATAATCCAGACCATCGGAAGATAAGATAAAGTTTTCTTCCTGGATATCTTCCAGGGAGACGGAAATCTTTTCGGACAGAGGATGGCCGGCAGGAAGGACCAGCATCAGTTCATCCGTGCCAAGAGGAATAAATGGCAGATTCGGAACTGAATATTGGGAAACGAAGATACAGTCCAGTTGACCGGACTGTATCTTTTCTTTTAGTCCGCTGAATCCGTCCACAGTAAGTTCAAATCGGATGCCTGGGTATCGTTCGGAGAAGGTCTTCAGGATATCCGGCAGCCAGTGATAGGAAATGCTCTGGATGGTACCGATGCGGATATAACCTTTTTCCAGGTGGTTAAGACCTTCGGCGATGCGGGCGATCCGGGCTTCCTCCTGGCAGATGATCCGAAGAGAGGCTGCGATCTCTTCTGTGCCCGGCAGAAGTTCCATTCCCCGCTTAGATCTCCGGAAGAGCCGGACGCCCAGATCCTTTTCAAATTTCCGGATGGTCTGACTGACCGCAGACTGGGTATAATTTAACAACTCGGCAGCCCGGGATATATTTTTGGCTTCACAGACAGTCAGGATGACTTTGTATTTGCTCATATGCTCTCCTTACCTGTATCCATAAGAAATGCTTAAGGATAACATTAAATTCTCTGGCTTTTCGATGGTTTTCTGATGTTTTATTATAAACATATATGATATTTCTTTGTCAATCACAGAAGGGAAAGAAGGAGGGATAAATGTGAGTCAGGAATACTGGAACGGAGCGCAGGCAGCTCACCGGAGAGTTATGATGAAAGCGGCCGGATATTCAGATGGTGATATTCGGAAAAAGCCCCATATCGGCGTGCCTAATTCTTACATGGCTGGTTCTCCGGGAACTGCCCATTTAAGACAGATCACAGAAGCGGTGAAAGAAGGCATCTGGGCAGCAGGAGGGGTGCCGGTGGAATTTGGCATCCCGGCTACCTGCGGCAATATTGCCAATGGAGCCGAGGAACTGAAATATGAGCAGGTGGGAAGGGACATTGTGGCGATGTCTATTGAATTTGTCACCCGCGTTCACAATTTCGACGGCCTGGTGATGACAGCCTCCTGTGATAATATCATTGCCGGGTGCTATCTGGCAGCGATGCGTCTTGATATACCAACTATGGTTGTTACCGGGGGTTCCATGCAGCCGGGCCAATACTGTGGAAAGACGGTGGTGGAGGCGGATCTGGACGCGGCCAGATTCTCCGGAGCATCCGAAGAAGAACTGATGGAGATGGAGGATAATGTCTGCCCTTCCTTTGGGGCTTGCCCGTCCATGGGAACCGCCAATACCATGCAGATGCTGGGGGAGGTACTTAACCTGGTGCTGCCGGGGACTTCCACGATTCCGGCATCAGATAATGCAAAACTCAGAAAGGCCCGGGAGGCTGGAAAATATGCGGTAGAACTGGTGAAATCCGGGCGCAGGCCATCACAGCTGATCACCAGGGAAGTGCTGATGAATGCTATCATGTTTGATATGGCGGTGGCAGGTTCGACCAATGCAGTGCTGCATATCTTATCCTTTGCCTATGAGCTTGGGATCCGGCTTACGCTGGAGGATTTTGAAAAATATGCCAAAGAGATTCCCTGCATCAATGCGGTGGTTCCGAGTGGTCCGTATACGGTGGTGGATTTTCATTATGCGGGCGGTGTAATGAATGTGATGAAGATGCTGGAAAGCAAATTGTTTACAGAGGTTCCGGGCATGTACGGCGTTTCCTGGAAGGAGATGCTTGCGAAGGTAACGCCCCGGGAAAACGAGGTTATCCACTCTCTGGAAAGACCCTTGTTCCAGGAGCCGGGACTTAAGATCCTGCGGGGCAACCTGTCGCCAAACGGCGCAATTGTCCGGCCCACTGCCGTGTATGATGAAGTGAAGTATATGCGGGGGAAGGCAAAGGTCTTTGACGGGGACCGTCCGGCGTTTGAGGCGATCCAGTCTGGTGAGATTGTGCCGGGAGACATCATCGTGATCCGTTATGAAGGATGTAAAGGTGCGCCTGGTATGAAGGAATTGATGCTTAGTATCGACGCGCTGATCGGACTTGGGCTTCATAAAAGTGTGGGTCTGATCTCAGATGCAAGATTTTCGGGATTCAATTATGGAGCCATTATCGGCCATGTATCGCCGGAAGCTTATGACGGGGGAAATATCGCGCTCGTGGAAAATGGGGATGAGATTGTGATTGATATCCCGGGCGGGGAAGTGTCACTTCTGGTATCCGAAGAAGAACTGCAGGAAAGAAGAAAGCGTTGGGTATGTCCGCCACTCAAAGAGGAGAAGGGATGTCTGAATCTGTTTGCAAGGCTCTGCCGTCCGGCGGAAGAAGGCGGGGCGATGCAGCCCTGGGATCTGGACGCAAAATTTCATGGATAATGTGAAATTGTTTTGAAAAGAGAAGATTCGTAAAGGAGGAAATAAAAATGTTATTGTTGTCAAGAGAAGATATTAAGAAAGTATTTACCATTAAAGATGCCATTGAGGCGGACAAAAAGGCATTCCAATATGTAGTGGAAGGAAAATGTGAGATCCCGCTTCGGACCAATATCCAGGCGCCGAAGTACGACGGCTGTTTCCTGTTTATGCCGGCATATCTGGAGGAAATGGATACAGCGTCCTTAAAGATTATCAATATTTTCCCACACAATATAGACAATGGGATTCCGTCATCCCCGGCCCAGGTACTCCTGATCGATGGAAAAACAGGACTGGTGACTGCGGTGTTGGACGGGACTTATGTAACTCAGCTTCGTACAGGTGCGGCTTCCGGTGCAGCGTTTGATGTACTGGCTAAAAAGGACTGCCGGATCGGTGCGCTGATCGGAACAGGCGGACAGGCGCCTACTCAGCTGGAGGCAATGCTGGCTGCACGGAAGCTGGAAGAAGTTCGTGTATATGATATGAACCCGGAAAGAACAAAGGCATTTGCAGAACAGATGCAGGAAGAACTGAAAGCATACGGCACAAGGATCGTGGCGGCAGCATCTTCTGATGAAGCGATTGATGACGCAGACCTGATCATCACCGTAACGCCTTCGTCCAAACCAGTCTTTGACGGGACGAAAGTAAAAGCAGGAGCAACCATCAGCTGTGTGGGTGCTTACCAGCATCACATGCAGGAGATGGATCCGGCCATTCTTCCCAGAGCATCCAAGATCTACTTTGATTCCCGGGAAGCAGTATTGTCTGAATCCGGCGATATTCTGATCCCGTTAGAGGAAGGCATTATTACAGAAAAAGATTTTACCGGAAATCTCGGAGATGTACTGCTTGGAAAAGTGGTTGGAAGAGAGAACGATGATGAGATTATCGTATTTGAAACAGTAGGCGTAGCGGCGCAGGATCTGGTGGCAGCAAAAGAAATTTATGACAAAGCTGTAGAGGCTGGCGTTGGAATCCAATGGGGCTAGGAGCTTATAGGAAATAAATATAGAAAGGCAGGAGGAAAAGAAATGCCGCATATTGAAATCAAGATGTATCCTGGCAGAAGCGAGGAAGTAAAAAAAGATATTGCAGAGAAAACCAGAGACTTTCTTGCAAAAGAAATGAATATGGAAACAAAATTCTTTTCCGTATCAGTAAAAGAAATAGAGAAAGAACAGTGGCAGGAAGAAGTGGTGGAAAAAACACCAAAAGAAGAAATGTATGTAGAGGCCAACTTTTAATTGGGGACGGGGGATTTCTGGAAATCCCCCGTCCCCAATTGGTTTTTATCCCCGAAATGTGGATAAGTTATGTGGAAAGGATGTGGATAGAGTGTGGATAACTCGTGGTAAGAAAAAAGGTGAAAAAAATTTAAATATAAGGGTTGACATTTGGTTTTTTGCATGATATTCTATCACAGCTGTCGCAAGTGAGCACTGCGGAAACGGACAGCAGAAAAAAATAGAAAAAGCTGTTGACAAACGCTTGAAGATGTGATAATCTAGTATGGCTGTCGAAAACAGCGGAAACACCAAGAACTTTGATAACTAAATAATAGACAACGACCCTGAAGATTCTTTTGAGAAGAATAATTCAGAGAAAGGCATCGAGAGATGCCGACCCAAAAACAGTAAGTAACGGGATAGGAAAAGCGAGTAGTTTTTCCTGGACCGAGAGAGAACTTTTTACGAGAGTTTGATCCTGGCTCAGGATGAACGCTGGCGGCGTGCCTAACACATGCAAGTCGAGCGAAGCGCTTAAATTGGATTTCTTCGGAATGACGATTTTTGTGACTGAGCGGCGGACGGG